>SMVB01132578.1_pt1 | contig 25797 bp, 26 predicted proteins | sample 2456461 | NCBI WGS metagenome assembly SMVB01 (sample SAMN11095934, study PRJNA526329) | marine sediment metagenome | biome: Marine sediment; feature: Surficial sediment; material: Deep marine sediment; isolation source: Hadal surficial sediment | place: Pacific Ocean | collected 2014-05 | depth...
CGGCGATCTCGACGATCATGTCGAAATAACCGTAACTTCCGAAAAAAACCTGCTGGATCGTGCGGATCATCGGCGGCGCGTACCTCCAGCGGAAACCGGGCTCCCACCGCCAAGTATATCGGCCCAGTGTGATGTCGAGCTAATCGCCGATTCCTTCAGCATGCGTGACACGATCCGGCGGTCACCGTAGGATCACGCCGTGTCCAGATTTGGTGTCGAATACCGTGTTGCGCGGTCCACGGGTGTATGTGCAGCCACCGGCCGGTCCCTCGAGCCCGGCATGACCTGTGTCGCGACGCTCTGCGACATGCCCGATGACGACGGGTTCGAGCGCAGGGACTATTGCATCGAGGCCTGGGAATCGTCCCGCCCCGACGGGGTCTTCAGTTTCTGGAAGACGACGGTTCCGGACCCGAATCAGAAGCAGCGCGTCCTCGTGGACGATTCGGTGCTGCTGGACCTCTTTGAATCACTCGCCGGCGACGACCGACGCAAGCGCCTTGCCTATCGATTCGTCCTGTGCCTCATCCTCATGCGCAAGAAACTGCTGCGGTACGTCGGTCGAAGCGGGCAAGGCGAGGACGAGAAATGGCTGATGCTGCCCAGGGGCGTCCAGGCGGGCTCGGAACCGATCGAGGTCGCCAACCCCCGTCTCACCGACGACGACGTCCGCGAGCTGACCGATCAGCTCGGCGACGTGCTCCGCGGCGAGGTATGACCAGTGCCAGGGGCAGCTTGATGCCCCTGAGCAGCCTGCCGGCTCTCCTGCTGCTCGTGTCGTGCCGAGGCCAGACGGGTCCAGCGGCCGACGGTGCTTTGGACGTACCGGGTTACGAAGTGCTGGCCGCGGCCCACAACCAGCGGGTCGAACGACTCGGCACGATCGCCGGCCGGGGCGTGATCGAGATGTGGTGGACGGACGACGACGGCCGTCATTACGAGCAGGGCGAACTCGACCTGTGGATCGCCCTGCCCCGCCGGACCGCGCTGCGCGTCTCCAAGCTCGGGCACCTCATCATGTGGATCGGGTCCGATGACAAGCAGACGTGGCTGTTCGACTTCCGTGACGGGGTCACGCTGCACCTCGCCGAAGAAGGCCGGGTCACGGGGGCGATCCCGTTCGAGCCGACGCTCGTGCTCGAACTCGGCGGCCTGACGCGGCTGCCCGCGACGGGCGGCGAGGTCCGATACGCCCGGGATCACGATGCCTGGGAGGTCCGCGCCCCGGACCGGCCGGTCCTGTTCTTCGATCGGCAATCGCTGCTGCCCGTGCGGGCCGAACTGCTCGACGACGAAGGCCGCATCATTTTCTACAGCGCAATGAAGCTCACGCGTTACGAGCGGGTCGATCTCGAAGGCGTCTCGCCCCTCGGCGGGCCGATGTTCCCCACCCTCGTCAACATCAGGAGCACTGATGGCCGGTTCGAAGTCCAGCTGAGCGCACGTGGACCGAACGACAGCGGTGTCAAGGCGATGTACTTCGACCTCGGCTGGCTGCAAGACCATTTCAAGCCGGACGAACGCGACGCCTCATGATCGCCACATGGTTGCGGTGATCCGATCTGCTGGTACCAGTCCTTGCGGTTGCCGCGGTGCTGAACCCCAACGAGGACGGCAACGACCGATAATCTCGTCGTTCGACCGACCCGACGCCTGAATCCAATGCTGTAGCCGAATCCGGACGGCGACCGATAAGCGAACTCGGCGGTGAACGGATTCGCCGCCTTCTTGATCGTCCGACCATAGGTTGCCGATTGGCGCCGTGGTCAGTGAGAGGATCTCCGTGGCCGACGATCGGGCCGGCAAGGACAGGGACGGACTGCGCGAGGCCGGCGAACAACCGCCGATCGAGGGCGAGGGCACCGAGGCCGTGGACTGGTCCTCGTGGTCCAACCTCTGGCAGGTGCCGTCGATCATCGCGAGCCTGATCGTGATCGGGATCGGTCTGTACGTCGCGATGCAACGGGCTCCGGAGAACGATTTCGACGGCGCCTTCCAGCGGGTCGACGAACTGATCGCCTCCGAGCAGTTCGAACTGGCCGCGGTTCAGCTCAACAAAGTCATCGAGCCGAACCTGTCCGAGGCGGACCCTCAGCAGCACGGGCGGTTCGAGGCAACCGTTGCCGACTGGATATCGCTTTCGCAGAAGGCCGCCAAGCTCGACCTCGACGACAACAATCGACGGATCGTCAATCACTATGCCCGCGCCGTCGACATGGGCTGGTTGATATCAATCGCCCAGCTGGAGCGGTGGGCCAACGCCTGGATCTCGCTGGGCGACCTGGACGCGGCCCGCGACAGCCTCGACAAGATGCAGGGAATCGCCCGGCTTTCCGGCAGCGGCACCGACGCGCGCCGCCTGCGGAACAACATCCTTCGTCGGCTGGTCGAGGTCAGCCTGCGACAGAGCGACCTGTCCGAGAAGTCGATGATGGGGCTCCTGAACGGCTACCGCACCGACCCGCTGCTCGATGACGGCGACGACGTATGGGCGATCGCACGGCAGGCGGAACTCCGGATCGAGTTGGGCCGGGCGGACGAGGCGGTGAGTCATCTTCTTATCGACATACGTCGATTCGAGCCGAGGCTGGCCAAGAACCCGGATCTCTCGTTCGGAGAACTCTACGCGCTGCTCGCCCGCGGCTATTACGCGATGGGGAACTTCCCCTATGCAGAGTTTCACGTCGGCCAGGCGATGGAGGTCATTCGCCCGGCCGAACCCGTCCGGGGCCAGCCGCTCGTCCTGCTCGGGCAGATTGCCGTTGCCAAGGGGCAGTGGGACATCGCATTCGAGTTCTTCGACGAGGTGGTCCGCGACTATTCGTCCACACGCAGTGCGATTCCGGCGCTGCTGGGTCGCGCCGAGGTCTACAGCGTTCTCGGCGACCTCGATCGCAGCCTTGCCGACTACGGCACGCTGAAACAGCAGTTGATCGACAGGGGACCGCGACGCGACGTGACCGCCGACGAGGTCGCCGGCAGCTTGTCGAACCGCCACGATGCCGCGCTCACGATGGGCCGGCTCGATGCCGCGCTCCAATACGTCTTGCTCGCCGAGAGCATCTATCCGCCGGGGCACGTCCCGGCGGAGTTGTTCTATCGGATCGCCTCGACAAGCCGCCAGTCCGCCGACAACGGAATCGCCGACGCCCACCGCCGTCAACCGGGCGCGGCGTTGAACCAGATCGATCCGAAGCCGCGTTACGCCGCCAACGAACACTACCGCCGCGCCGGTGACTATTTCATCCGTCACGCGCGGACCCTCGCCGGTCGGCCGGGGGCCGACGACCTCTGGGCCGACTCACTGTGGCTCGCCGCCGACAGCTACGACCTCGGCGGCTGGAACAAGCTCGCGATCACCCACTTCATGGAGTACGTCGCCGGACGCTCCGAGGCCGACCCGCGTCGCCCCGACGCCGTGTTCCGGCTGGCCCAGGTCTACCACGCCGATATGGACTACGAGACCGCGGCCCGGTATTACGACCAGGTCCTCCTGCAGCATCCCCGAAGTCACGTGGCCTCTCGAAGCCACGTGCCGCTGGCTCGCTGCCTGCTCATGCTCGACCGCCGTCCGGAGGCCGAGCAGAACCTGATCCAGGTTGTCAGCGGCCAGCAGTACCTCCGCCCGGACGCGGTGGACTACCGCGACGCCCTCATCGAACTCGGCACGCTGTACCACGACGATGCCCGCTACGTGGCCGCTATCGACCGGCTGGACGAAGCGGAGCGTCGCTACCCCGACGACGATCGCATCACGGAGATCCGTTTCCGCCTTGGCGACAGCTACCGGCGGTACGCGAAGTCGATCGACGACGAAATCGACCTACCGGGCGTCTCGCCGGCCGAGCGCGACCGGTTCGAGACCCAACGCACCCAGTACCTGGAATCGGCCCAGGCGCTCTTCGCCGCGATCGTGGAGGCGGACGACGGTTCCGGGGCGTCGGCCGGTGCCGACGCCCGGCAGATCCTCCGCTACGCCTATGTCTATCGCGCCGACTGCGCGTTCGACCTCGGCCGCGACGCCGAGGCGGTCGAGTACTACGACCAGGTCGCCAGCCGTTTCGCACAGCATCACTCGTCGATGACGGCGCTGATACAGATCGTCAACTGCTACGTCAATCTCGGCGACGCCGACCGCGCGCGAACGGCGCATCACCGCGCCCTCGTGCGGCTCAAGAAGCTCCCCGACGAAGCCTTCAAGGCGGACGATGCGCTTCTCGACCGGGAGGCGTGGGAGCGGTGGCTGCAGAACATACCCGTGGACGTCGTCCCGATCGCCGCCGTCAGCAACTAGCCCGTCCCACGAGGAAGGACTCATGAAAGACCTCCAGACCACCGCCAACGCCGACCTGCTCATCAAGCTCCTCGAACGGCAGCAGGCGCTCGCCGAGCAGCTCGCCTGCCTCGCCGACAAGCAGACGCCGCTGATCGAGGCCGGCGACTCCGATGGACTGCTGGCGGTGCTCTCCCATCGCCAGCGGATCATGGACCAGTTCACGGCCGGCCAGGACAGCCTGGCCCGTCTCTCGGATGCCGCACGCCGCGACGAGCCGGCCGTCCCCGCCACGCGCGAGCGTATCGGCGTCCTGATCGAGGACATCAGCGACAGGCTCACCGAGATCATGCGTGTCGACGAAACGGATCGCAGCGCGCTCGACGCGGGCCGCGATCGCGTCGGCGCCGCGCTGAGCGATCTGACGACGGGTCGCGAGGCGCGGCAGGCGTACCTCCGCGCGGTCTCCGTCACGAACCGGTTTGCGGACCGACGGGGATGACTATGAGCCTTGTCACACCTGTCACGATGCAGCCGCCGGCCGAGGGACCGACCCTGGGCCTCGACGATCTTCGGCAACTCATGCGCACGGTCAACGAGACCACCCAACGGTTGCAGTACACCCACGAAACGTTGCAGTTGGAGGTCAGCCGCATCAAGGGCGAGCTTGCCGAGGCCAATGCCCAGTTGCGGCGGTCACGGTCACTGGCGGCGTTGGGCGAGATGGCCGCGGGCATCGCCCACGAGGTGCGCAATCCGCTGGCGTCGATCGGTCTCTACGCGCAGATGCTCGTCGAGGATCTGGCGGACAGGCCGGAAACGGCCCGGCTTGCCGGGAAGATCGGCGGCGCCGTCGATCGGATCGACACGATCGTCCGCGATATCCTGCGGTTCGCCCGCAACACGTCGGTGCAGCCGCAATGCGTCACCGTCGCCAGTCTCGTCGAGCAGGCGCTCGAGAGCTGCCGGGCGACCCTTGCCGAGACGGGGGTCTCCGTCGAGATCGAGGCCGCGGCCGGCGACCCGCTCCGGGTCGAGGTCGATCCGAGCCTGATGGCGCAGGCGATCGCGAACGTCATCCGCAACGCCGCCGAAGCCATGGACGAGACCCGCGATCGCAGCCGGACGATTCGTGTGCGCATCGAGCGCAGCACGCGGCGTCTGCCGAGTGGCGAACGGGCCGATCGCATCGTGATCGCCATCGAGGACTCGGGTCCGGGGATCGCGCCCGAAGTCTTCGAACGCATGTTCAATCCGTTCTTCACGACGCGCCCGACGGGCACCGGCCTCGGTCTGGCGATCGTACACCGGATCGTGGAAGCCCACGATGGCCACGTCGTGGTCTCCAACCGGGACCAGGGTGGGGCAACCGTCGAGTTGTGCGTGCCCCCAATGACCACCAGGAGTACTTCATGAGCAGGATCCTCATCGTCGACGACAAGGAAATGATGCGCGACAGCGTGGCGACGATGCTTTCCCGAAAGGGACACACCGTGACGGTCGCATCCGGCGCGCAGGCAGCGCTGGCGAAGCTCGCCGAGCGAGGCTTTGATGCCATGATCACGGATCTGCAGATGCCGGACATGGACGGGCTGGCGTTGCTGGCCGAGGTTCGCCGTCACGACGAGCAGTTGCCGGTTCTCTTCATGACGGCCTACGGCACGGTGGAGACGGCGGTCGAGGCCCTGAAGAACGGCGCGTTCGACTACCTCACCAAGCCGTTCTCCGGCGACGAACTGCTGCTTGCCGTCGCCCGCGCGCTGGAACACCGACGCCTGATCAAGGAGAACCAGGTCCTGAAGGCCGCGGCGAATCCCGCCGGCCGGGGCGGCGGTCCAACGCACCGGATGATCGGTGACGGCGAGTGCATGACGGCGTTCAAGGACCGGCTGGCCCGGATCGCCGACAGCCACGGTACGGTTCTCATCAGCGGGGAGTCCGGGTCCGGCAAGGAGGTCGCCGCCCGTCGGATCCACGAGCTGAGCCCCCGCGCGTCGATGCCCTTCCTGGCAATCAATTGCGCCGCATTGTCAACCAGCCTGTTGGAGTCGGAGCTCTTCGGTCACGAGAAGGGGGCCTTCACCGGCGCAGACCGGCTGCGGAAAGGCCGCTTCGAAATCGCCGACGGCGGAACGCTGCTGCTCGACGAGATCAGCGAGATCGCCCCGGCGATCCAGGCCAAGCTGCTTCGGGTGCTGCAGGAGCGGTCCTTCGAGCGGGTCGGCTGCAGCCGCAGCCGCGCCGTTGACGTCCGCATCATCGCGACGACCAACAGGGATCTCCCGGCGGAAGTCGCGCGGGGCACGTTCCGCCAGGACCTCTTCTTCCGGCTCAACGTGCTCCCGGTCGCCATGCCGCCGCTGCGGCAGATCATCGAGGAGCTGGACAAGCTTGCCAAACACCTGCTGGCGCAGGTTGCCGCCCGCGAGGGACGTCCGGTGAAGGTGTTCGAACCCGCGGCGCTCGATCTCATGCGGGCCTATCCGTGGCCCGGCAACGTCCGCGAGCTGCAGAACGTGTGCGAGCGGGCGGCGGTCCTGACCGCCGACGATCGCATCAGTGCGACGCTGATCCAGCCGTGGCTCCAGAATTGCGTCCAGCCGCGGCCGGCCGCGATGATCGAAGCGCAGCCGCTCTCGTCGGACCTCCAGGCCGAGCTTGGCGTCGTGTGTGACGGTGCCCTGACGCTGGAAGACGTGGAGCGCGAAGCGATCGTCGCCACGCTGAAGCGCAATCATGGCCACCGCCAACGCAGCGCGGCGGCACTGGGGATCGGCGTCCGGACACTGGGTCTCAAGCTCAAGAAGTGGAAGGAGCAGCAGATTGTTTCGGAATCACTCTAGTTTGAGCGCTCCGTACGGCCCTCCGGGCCGACACTCGCTTTCGTACGACCCGCCGAATTCATCGGGTGGCACGGTTGACGTCGCGAAGCGATGTCGGCCGTGTCTTCGTACGTCGCTCCACGGCCGAGCTCGCTGGCGCGAGCTCAACCGTGCCACCCGAGCGACGTCTGGCCGGACGCGCAAGGACAAACGCGCGGCGAACGGGACGTTCTTGCGCGTGGCGCGGGAACTGCGCTGGCGATCGGCGTTGCCTGGGGTGTGTGCCGGTGGCTTGCAGTTTGCTGGATATCCAGTTGGTTGGAGGCCCGGCGCATGATTGGCGGTGTCACCAATACAGAGGGTCTGGCGACGCTGGAGCGGCTCGTGCAGTTCGCCGGGCAGCGACACCGACTGATCGTCAACAACATCGCCAACTTCGATACGCCGGGGTACCGCCCGACCGACGTCTCGGTAAAGGACTTCCAGAAGCAACTCGGCGATGCCATCGACAAGCGCCGCCGCACGGGACAGCCCGCCGGCCCGCTGAAGCTGACCGATTCGTCCCAGGTCGAGTTCTCGACGAATTCCATGGTTCTTCATCCCAGCCCGATTGGCGAGAACATCCTCTTTCATGACGGCAACGACCGCGATCTGGAGCGAACGATGCAGGATCTTGTCGAGAACTTCCTTACCTTCAGGCTGGCCACGGAGCTGATCCGCAGCCGTTTCGACATTCTTCGCACCGCCATTGCCGGACGAGTCTGACGCGAGACCCACTAGACGGGACCAAATTGTGCCATGTATGGAATTCTTGACATCTCGACATCGGGTCTCGTTGCCCAGCGAACCCGGCTGAACATCGTTGCCGCGAACGTGGCCAACGCCAAGAGCATTCTCAACGCCCAGGGCGAGTACGACCCGTACCGCCGCCGCTTCGCGGTCTTTGCGTCGGGCGATCCGTCCGCCGGCTCGGACCGGGGCGTCCACGTCGCCGACATTCTGATCGACGATGGACCGCTTCGGCCCGTGCTCGAACCGGGTTCCCGCTACGCTGATCGGGACGGCTACGTGTACTACCCCAACGTCGATCCCGTGTTCGAGCAGATGAACGCCATGGAGGCGACCCGCGCCTACGAGGCGAATATCTCGGCGATCGAAGCAACCAAGTCCATGTTCAGCGTGGCGCTGCAGATTATTGCGTGAACCCCATGACCGACCCCGTAGGACTCATTGGATCGAATCATGCACTCCCGGCGATGCCCGCGATGCCGGCGATCGGCGCCGGTGGCGGCGAGGACCAGGGGCCGGGCTTTCGGCAGTTGCTCAACGACCAGATCGAGAAGGTCAACCAGTTGCAGCGAGACGCGACGGAGGCGATTCAGGATCTGTCGGTCGGTAAACGCGATGACATCGAAAGCGTACTCATTGCCACGCAGAAGGCGGACATGGCGTTCAGGCTGCTGCTCCAAGTCCGGAACAAGGTGATCGACGCGTACGACGAGGTGCGACAGATGCGGATCTAGGCGCAGTGGACGGCCCTTCGCAGGGACGCTGCACGACGATACCCGGGCCAGGACGGCCCGGTTGACCGAATGGCATGGAGGCCGACGTGAACCCAGCACAGAAAAGACTACAGTCCATCGGCGGACAGTTGATGGCGTTGCCCGTGACCGCGCGGATGCTGATCATCGCGCTGATGGTCATTCTCGCGATGTCGTTGTTCCTCGTCGCGCAGATTGCCGGCCAGCCGTCGATGGTGCCGCTGCCGCTCTCACTCGACGGCGACAACCGCACCGCGGTGCTGGCACACCTGGAGCAGACCGGCACCCCGTACCAAGAGCGCGGGGGTCGGGTGCTGGTGCCGGTCGAGCGGATGCACACCGTGCTGAGTCAGCTTACCAACAGCAAGGTTGTCGGTGCGACCGACTTCGACTGGTCCACGATCATGGAGGACGAAAGCCCGTTCAATACGCGCGAACAGAACCGCCGGCGTTGGATGGTCACCAAGATGAGAATCCTGTCCGGGCTGATCAGTAACTTCAGCGGGATCGAGTCGGCGACGGTCGTCTTCGACAAGCCCGAAGCAGTGGGGTTCGGACCGACACGCGTCGCGCCGACGGCGTCGGTGACAGTCGTGCCTCGCGGTGAGGGGCTGTCGCCGCACACGATCGAAGCGATCGCCAACCTCGTCGCGGGCGCGATGCCCGGCATGAAGGCCCACGACGTCGGGATCATTGACGCTAAGAGCGGCACGAGCCACGTGTCCCTCGACCTGGAATCACGCGGCAGTTCCGTCCACGAGGTGATCAAGCAGGGTGCCCAGCGCAAGCTGAAGAAGAGCATCGAGCTCTTCCTCGCACACATCCCCGGCGTCACCGTCGCGGTGAACGTGATGCCCGACACGCGGATCGTGAAGACCCGGCGGGACGATTACGCCGAGCCGATGGTCGCGCCGCTGGAGACGACGCGCAGCCTGAGCACATCGCAGACCCAGTCGGGCAGCGCTGCGCCCGGCGTGCGGTCGAACATCGGCGCCGCGATCGCCGTAGGCGGCGCCGGCGCCACGGTGTCTTCCGACGAGAGCAGCCGCGAACTCACCGAATCGAGATATGGAATCGACGCGCAGGACATCACGGACAAGAAGGGCAACGCGTACAAGATAAACGTGTCGATCTTCGTGCCGCGATCGTACTTCGTCTCGCTGTACCGTCTCAACCGCAACGACGCCGAGGCCGTTCCCGACCCGGCGGCGCTCGACCAGCTCGTGGCCGTCGAGACGGTGAAGATCAAGACGTCGGTGGAGCCGCTGATCGACACCGCGCCCTATCCGGGGGCGCTGGCGGGCGAGGTCGTCGTGAGCATGATGGGTGGTGTGTTCGCGACGGTTGCCGTGGCGCCGGGACTTGCCGTGCCGGCCGGCGGGGGGACGAGCTCGACCGGCAGTCTCGTCGCCGCTCCCTTTGACGGCGATCTTCTGAAGTACCTGTTGCTGACCGGCCTGTCGCTCTTGAGCCTCGCGATGATGTTCATGATGGTTCGCAAGGCCGGCACGCAGGCACAGTTGCCCACCGCCGAGGAGATCGTCGGTGTCCCGCCGGCGCTGCCGACCGATCAGAGCGAGGTCGTCGGGGAGGCCGAGGAATCGGCGCCGGCGATGGAAGGCCTGGAACTTGACGAAGACGCCTTGCGGCAGAAACAGATGCTGGGACAGATCAGCAACATGGTGAAGCAGAATCCCGATGAAGTGGCCAATCTCCTCCGCCGATGGATCAGGGTAGAGGCCTGACAGACGTAGGTTTCGTGGAACATGATTCAACCCGGACAGCCACTCCCGACCGACCCGAGCGAGCTCGACGGCGTCGTCAAGGCAGCGATCGTCCTGCTGACGCTCGAGCATGACGTCGCCAGCGAACTGCTCAAGCATCTCTCGGCGGAGATCGTCGAGGAGGTGACCCGCGCCCTTGCATCGCTCGGCGACGTGCCGCCGGAACTCTGCGAGAAGGTTGTTGCGGAGTTCTATGCCCTGCGGATGGCCAACATGCATTCCAAGCAAGGGGGCCTGCAATATGCCAAGACCCTGCTGAAGAACTCGCTGGAGGGCGGGGTCGCGGACCAGGTGATCTCGCACATCCAGACGCAGGTGCAGCGTTCCCCGTTCGCATTCCTTCAGAAGGCCGAGAGCGAGAACCTGCTCACGTTCATCCAGGACGAGCACCCGCAGACGATCGCGCTGATCATCAGCCATCTGACGCACAGCAAGGCTTCCGAGATCCTCGCCGGTCTGCCGAGCGAGAAGAAAATCGAGGTCGTTCGCCGAGTTGCGAACATGGAACAGACCAACCCGGAGGTCGTCGCCGAGGTTGAAGCGGGCCTGGAGTCGCGGCTTTCGAACATGCTCGTCGGGTCGATGGAGAAGGTCGGCGGCGTGTCCACGATCGCCGAGATCCTCAACCTCGTCGATCGCACGACCGAGAAGGCGATCCTGGACGGCATCGAGTCCGAGGACCCCGACCTCGTCGAGCAGATCCGGCGGCTCATGTTCGTCTTCGAAGACATCCTGAAGGTCAACGACAAGGGCATACAGGCCGTGCTCAAGGAGGTCGACAACGAGGAGCTTTGCCTCGCGCTCAAGACCGCCAGCGACGAACTCAAGGAGAAGATCTTCACCAACATGTCCGCGCGCGCCAGCGAGCTCATCAAGGAGGACATGGAGTACATGGGTCCCGTCCGGCTCAGCGACGTCGAGACGGCGCAGCAGCGCATCGTCGACGTCGTCCGCAGGCTCGAAGAGGCCGGCGAGATCATCATTTCCGGGCGCGGCGAGAGGGACATCATTGTCTGAGGGATCCTGCGTGTGGCCTTGATCAAGAACAGACATGCCGGGGGCCTGGTCACGCGCGAGTTCCAGGATCTTGGCGATCTGGAGAAGCAGGCGGCCGAGATCATCAACGCCGCGCGGGCAGAGGCGGCGCGGATGATTTCCGAGGCGCAGACGCAGGCGGCGACGCTGGCCGCCGAGGCAGCGCCGCGCGGGTTCGCCGAGGGGCGCGAAAAGGGCATGGCCGAGGGGCGCGAGGCCGGACTCAGTGCCGGGCGGGAAGAGGCGGTCGGGCAATACACCGCCCAACTCGCGTCGCTCGCGGAATCGTGGTCGGCGGCGATCGATGCGTTCGACACGGATCGCGCCGCGGCGCTGCAGACTGCGCGCCAGGACGTCGTCGAGTTGGCGCTGGTCATGGGCGGCAGGATCGCCCGCCGCGTCGTCGCCGCGGATCCCGCCGTCGTGCAGGACCAGGTCGCCGAGGCGATCTCGCTGGTCACCGCGCCATCAGCCATGACCATCTTCATCAACCCCGGCGATCGCACCCTCGTGGAGGCGGTCCTGCCGGCGTTGTGCGAGCGGCTGGAGAAGGCCGTGCACGTCGAGCTGCGCGACGATCCCGACATGGAGCGTGGCGGGTGCATGCTCTCGACCGGCAAGGGCGTGATCGACGCGACGCTCGAGAAGCAGATCGAGCGGATCGCCGAAGTCCTGCTTCCGAATTCGCCCGCGAAGCGCGGGCGGAAGAAGAAGTCATGACCCGGCTCGAGGCCCAGGTCGAAACGATCCGCAACCTGCAGACCTACGAGCTGAGAGGGACGGTCGCGGCGGTCCGCGGGCTGGCGATCTACGTCGACGACTTTCCGATCCCGGTCGGTTCGCTCGTCCGCTTCGAGGAGCGCGGCGTCAGCGGTGCGCCGCGTCGCGGTGAGGTCATCGGCTTCGAGGGGGCGCGAAGCATCGTCATGCTCTTCGGGACCATTGAGGGCATCGCTCCCGGCATGCCGGTGGTGGCGGAGCAATCGGCACAGACGGTCGGTGTCAGCGATTCGCTGCTGGGCCGGGTGATCGACGGGCTCGGTCACCCCATCGACGGCCGCCCCGCGCCGGACGACTGCATCCCGCGTCCGCTCGATCCTCCGCCGATGAAGGCATTGCAGCGGCGACGCATCAAGGAGCCGTTGCCGACGGGCGTGCGCGTCGTGGACGCGATGATCACGGTGGGCAAGGGCCAGCGGCTGGGCATCTTCTCCGGGCCCGGCGTCGGCAAGTCCACCCTCATCGCGTCGGTGGCACGCAATACGGCCGCCGACGTGAGCGTGCTTGCGCTGGTCGGCGAGCGCGGGCGCGAGGTGCGCGAGTTCATCGAGGAGTCCCTCGGTGCCGAAGGCCTCGCCCGATCGGTCGTCGTCGTTTCCACCGGCGACGAATCGCCGCTGTTGCGCGTGCGCGCGAGCCTCGTCGCGTGTGCCGTGGCGGAGCATTTTCGGGATCGTGGTGACGACGTCCTGCTCATGATGGACTCGCTGACCCGGCTCGCCCAGGCACAGCGCCAGATCGGCTTGACGGTCGGGGAGCAGCCGGCGACCAAGGGGTATACGCCTTCGGTCTTTGCAATGCTCCCGCGTCTGCTGGAGCGCGCCGGCGCGATCGAGGGGTGTGGCTCGATCACCGGTTTCTACAGCGTGCTGGTCGAAGGCGACGACCTGACGGAGCCGATCTCCGACGCGGCGCGCAGCGTCCTGGACGGCCACCTGTCGCTGTCGCGGCGTCTCGCGGCCCGGGGTCACTTCCCGGCGGTGGACCTGACGGAGTCGATCAGCCGTGTCGCGGACGTCGTGTGCGACGAGCCGCACCGCGTCGCGCGGCAAATGATCACGCGGCTGGTTGCCGCCTGGGCCGACGCGGAGGAATTGATCAACATCGGGGCCTACGCGCACGGATCGAACGTGGACTGTGATGTTGCGATCGCACTGAAGCCGCGTATTGACGCGTTCCTGCGCCAGGAAGTGAATCAGAACGCGCCCTATCCGGAGACGTGCCGCGGCCTGCTCGAGTTGGCACAGATCGCGGCGCAGGAATTCAAGAAGCGGGAGAAGGGAGTGACGAGCTGACGTGGCCAGGTTCGTCTTCCGACTGGAACCCTTGCTCACCGCCCGGCGTCACGCCGAGCAGGGCGCTCGCCGCGTGGTCGCCGTCGTCGAACGCGAACGGATCGGGCTGGAGGACGAGCTCCGCCGCTACCAGCAGGCGATCGTGTCGGACAAACAGCAGCTGCGCGGCTCGATGACCGGATCGCTGGACATGCGATCGTTGCGTCTGACCGCAGGCGTCACGCTGCACGTCATACGCAAGGCACAGCAGGTCGTGCTGAAACTGGCGGGGGTCAGCCAGCGGATGGAGTCGGCGCGGACGGCGCTCCTGGAGGCGATGACCCGTCGCCGTGCGATCGAGTTGCTGCGTGAAAAACGATTCGATCAGTGGAAGGTCGTCCAGAGCAAGGCGGAGACGGCCGCCCTCGACGAACTGGCAGTCGGTCGCGCCGCGCGGCAGGCACATGCGGAGACAAGTCCATGAAGACCCTCTGGAACATCGTGAGCTTTCTGGCGGTCGTCCACCTGCTGGCCGTGGTCATGTTCGTCGGCTGGCTGTGGAAGTCCGAGCGTCTCGACGGCGATCGGGTCGGCCAGGTTCGCGCCATGCTCGCCGTGACGATCCCGGATGCCGAGGTCGCCGCGGCCCGTGTGGTCCAGGACGCGACGCTCCGTCAGCAGCAGGATGCCGACGAGAATCTCCGGCAGAACCCCGGTCTCCCCAGCGGCGACAGGGTACGGACCATGACCGACACCAACCAGTCGCAACAGCGGTCGGTCCGGCGAATGAATGACTTCAAGGCGGATCTTGCCCGCCAGCTGGCCCAGCTCCAGGCCGGCATCGAAGAGAAGCGGGAGGCATTGAAGAGCGAGCAGGCGTCCAACAGCAGTGAGGCCGCCGGCGAACGCGAACGGCGGGAAGCCGAACAGCTCACCAAGACCGTCAAGATTCTGGAGGGGTTCCCGCCGAAACAACTCAAGCGGCACATCATCGAGTTGGTCAACAGCGGTGCGAAGGAGCAGGCCGTCATCTACCTCGATGCGATGAACCGGCGGATCGCCGGAAAAGCCCTTGCCGAATTCAAGACGGACCAGGAGGTCACGCTGGCAAAGGAATTGCTGGAGCGGTTGAGGACGCTCGGTCGGCCCGACGGGCAGGCGAGCGATCCGCTGGACGCCAGCAATGCCGACCGGACTGCAAACGCCCGCTAGCGCGCCGGACACCAGACCGCCCGACATCCGCGCCAAGGCCGCGCCGCCGGCAGCCCGCTCCGGACCCGAGTTTTCCAGCACATTGCGAGAAAAACGCACCGACCTCGGCGTCGAGGCGGCGGCCGATCCGGCAGTACGGCCGGACACCACAAGGGTCACGACCGACCGTGCCGGCACCACCGACCAAGGCCTCCGGGCGGGCGGCGACCAGCCACGCGAGGCTGCGCCGACGGCCGACGCCGCCGCGCAGGGCGGGCGCGACCTCGCGCAGGATATGCCGACGATCCTGCCGACCGGGCTGCGTCCGGCTGGCCCGGCCGGTTCCGAGCCGGTCCCCGTCGTGTCGAATCCCGTGGCCTCGCAGTCAGCCGGCGGGGCCGCACCGGCGACAGCGGGTCCGGTACCGGCCGCGCCGCAGGGCCCGACAGACCCGCTCCCACCGGTCCAGTCGGAACCCACGGCGGGACCCGAACCAAGCAACGGCGGGACGCAACAGCAGTCGACCGGGACCGGTGCGGACACGTCCTCCGGACGCGACCAGGGGCAGCCCGGCGCGAACCACCCGGCGATTGGACGCGCGGTGCAGGTCCAGGCCGCTGTTGTGGTGGAAAACGTTGTCGGCCATCCCGTGTACGGCGGCCCGGCGGCCACCCTCACCGCGTCGGGAAGTTCCGAGCAGCCGCTGACGCAGACGCTCACCGGGTTGAACGCCGAAGAAACCGCGACCACGGGCCGCGTGATCCGCGGCCTGACCGCGATGCTTCAGCAGCGCGGCGGCAGCATGACCATGCGGCTCGACCCGCCCGCGCTCGGCCAGCTGCGCGTGCAGATGACCATCGTCCGCGGCGCCGTGACGGCGGAATTCCAGCCCACCACCATGGCCGCGCAGGCCTTGCTCGACCGTTCGATCGCCACGCTCCGGGCCGCGCTGGAGAGCCAGGGCCTGACCGTCGAACGCCTGGTCGTCCACGCTGCGCCAAGCTCGACGCCGGCGCGAGAGACGGCCGACGACCAGTCCCAGCAGGGCAACCAGTCATCCCGCAACCATGCGGACGCCGGCGACGGACGCAGCAGGGGTCGCGGCGACGACCCGTCGCAGCAGGGCGCGCCGAACGATCGCTCTGCAGCGAACTTCGCGGATGCGTTCGAGGCGCACACCGCGACCGACACCCACCCGGACAGGACAGGAGCCCAGGCAGCATGAGCCAGATACCCGCCATCAACCCGACCGATACCGCGCTCCGCGACACCAGCCCGACCGGGTTCGGCGCACTCACCAGCGTGGACTTCATCCGCATCATGTTCACCCAACTGGCCAACCAGGATCCGTTCCAGCCCAGCGACTCGTCGGCGTTGCTGGAGCAGATGAACTCCATCCGATCGATCGAGTCCAACATCCAGCTGATCGACCGGCTCGACACGCTGGTGTTCGAGAACAAGCTCTCCTCGGCGGCGATCCTGATCGGCAAGACCGTCGAGGGGCTGTCCGAACGGGGTGACCGTGTCTCCGGCACGGTCAGCACCGTGTTGCGTCAGGGCGACGAGGTCACCCTCGAGCTGGAGAACGGCTCGCGGATGTCGATCGACAACATCGAACGCATACAGGAATCACCCCCCCCACCGGCGCCAACCGACTGACCGCTGATGTCACCCATTGACCCGACATTCCTTCTGAAGCAGCTTGAACCGGCGATCCGGCCGGCCTACCTGGGGCCCCCGGCGTCGCGGCCCACGGCGCCGCTGGAGCAGCAGCCGTTTGACGAGCTGCTCGCCAGCGCGAAAGCGGGCAGGCTTGCGAGCGGCCGAAGTGTATCGACCGCCCACGAGGGAGAGCCCATCAGCCCGGAGCAGTTGCAGCGGCTCGCCGTCGCCGCGGACCGCGCCGAGTCGTCGGGCGCGCAACGTGCGGTCCTGCTGCTCGATGGTCGTGCGCTCGTGCTCGACGTGGCCACGAGGACCATCAGCGAAGAACTTTCCGCATCGTCAGCGATGGAGAAAATTGACATGGCGGTGTACGTGCCGACCGAGTCCGAACAAACCGACGCGCGGCCACTTGGTCCGCCGGGCGGCGTCGCACCGCGCGGCGTGGCCCTGCAGATCGAGCAGGCCCAACAGGCCGAACACCGACCCCCGTCCGCCGCCTGATTTCCAGGAGATCCCCATGGCTTCCACAACTGCACTGTTCACTGGTCTGTCCGGCCTGGCTGTCAACTCCCGGCGCCTGGACGTGATCGGTAACAACATCGCCAACGTCAACACGGTTGCGTTCAAGTCGAACCGGATGATCCTGGCGCCGTCGTTCAGCCGCAACTTCTCGCTCGGCAGCGCCCCAAGCGCCCAGACGGGCGGCACGAACCCCGGTCAGATCGGCCTCGGCGCCGTCACCGCCGGCACGCAACGCAACTTCAACGACGGGGCGATCAGCGCCACCGGTGTGTCAACCGACGTCGCGATCGAGGGTGACGGCTTCTTCATCGTTGACTTCTCCGGTGAACAGCTGTACACGCGGGCCGGCGCATTCCAGCTCAACTCGAACAACGATCTCGTCACGGTATCGGGCGCCAAGGTCCAGGGCTTCGGCGTCGATCCGCAGTTCAACCTCATTACCGGCAGCCTCGTTGACCTGAACATCCCGCTGGGCACGCTCACGCTCGCCGAGGCGACGCGGAACGTGGACTTCAACGGCAACCTCAACTCCTCCGGAATCGTATCGACGACCGGTTCCGTCCAGAACACCCGCGCGTTCTACACCAACTTTATGCTGATGCCCGCCGATGAAATGACCGGCGGCTTTGACCTGACGGTGCCTGGCAATGACCTGTACATCTCCGACGGGGCGGGCGACTTCGACTTTGCGATCGAGGCCGGCTCCGACGCGATCGTCACGATCAACGGCGTCGAGAAGGGCGGCAAGGACCTCGGTAGCGCGACCTTCGCGTTCACGACGGATCCGGCCGTCATCGCGACCGTGGACGATTCCGGCGTCAATATGGATGACTTCCTCGACTTCCTCGATACGTACCTCGGCCTGGATCGGCCCGTTCCGCCGCCGTCGGGCGCGGAGCAGTGGCTTGGCGCGAGGACGGAAATCATCGCCGGCGAAATCGTGATCACCGGCAACGAGGGAACGGTCCAGGACCTCAACATCGAGACGGCCGACATCGTCGTCACCTACGCCGCGGCCGTCGGATCGCCCATCAGCCAGCCGTTCGTCATGACGAAGACCACGCCGGCCGATGGCGAGTCGGTGCGGACGAGCATGGTCGTCTTCGACACGCTCGGCACGCCGCTCACCGTGGACCTGTCGTTCGTCCTGCAATCGACGACCCCCAGCCAGGGTTCGACGTGGCTGTGGGCGGCGGAGTCCAGCGACACCGACTCGCTGGACCGGTTCCTCGGCAAGGGCGTGGTCACCTTCGACGCCAACGGCCGGTTCGTCGAGTCGTCGAACCTGGCCTACTCCATCACCCGCGCCAACGGTGCCGTCGACCCGCTCACGATCAGCATGAACTTCGACAACGGAACCGACGCCATCTCCGCGTTGACCGCCACCCAGAGCAATCTCGCGGCGGTCTTCCAGGATGGTTCGGGGATCGGCACGCTCAGCCAGTTCTCGATCGGCGACGACGGCGTGATCTCCGGCGCGTTCTCAAACGGCCTCACACGCAACATCGGTCAGATCGCATTGGCGAAGTTCTCCAACAATGGCGGTCTCGTCGACGCCGGGAACAACCTGTTCCAGGTTGGTCCGAACTCGGGAACCGCGCTGATCACCTCGCCGCTGGAGTTCGGAACCGGCCGGCTCATCGGGGCGGCACTGGAGCTCTCGAACGTCGATCTGTCGCAGGAATTCATCAACATGATCCTGACGTCGACCGGGTACACGGCGTCGGCCCGGGTCATTACCGTGACCGATGAGTTGATCGATCAACTGTTGTTGCTTGTCAGGTAGGGGACGCCGCCGTGATTACGGTGACTCGGCTCAACGGGAAGTCCATCGTCGTGAATGCGGAGCTTATCCGCAGCGTCGAGGAGAATCCGGACACGACGATCACGCTGATCAACGGCGATCACATCATCGTCCAGGAGCCGATGGCGGTGGTCGTGGACAAGGCCATCGAGTACGGCCGGTCGCTGCGGCGGATGCTGCCCGTGGATTAATTCCGGCTTTCGCTTTGCCTGTGTGCTGTTTCGTGGCACATTAAAGGGATATGGCATCGGGGAGGTCATTCCAGATCGAGCTCAACCCCGCGTACCTCGCCGAGGCACGCGGGCGGTATGACGACGTCGAGTCGGCCGTCAGGAACGCCATCCCCTGGGTGCTCACGTACGTCCTGGTCGCGCGCGAAGGGGAGGAACTACGCGGCGCGCTCAACGCCATGGAACCGAATGACGGTGTGTTCAAGGCATTCGTCAGCTGCGAGGTGCTGGGGCAGGCGGCGTCGCGGCCGGACGTCCAGCAGTGGCTCTGCGCCTACGTCGGTGAGCTGGATCTCGGCGAAGGGGCCCGCTATCAACTGGCCGGCGTCTATTCGCGTCTGGGCGCCGAAGCGCGTCGCGCCGGACGACTGGACGACGCCATGAAGCTGGCAAGGCAGGGCATCGAGGCGATCGCCGACCTGCCGCCGGCGGCGGTCACGGCCAACCTCTATTACAACCTCGGTATCGCGGCGGAGCGCCGCCGCTATATCGAAACCGCCCTGGAGGCATTCGGCGACTCGGCCGAGATCGACGACCTGATCGGCAGGCACGACGAGGCCACGCTGACGCGCCAGCGAGTGAGCCTGCTGCAGCGCTAGGGCCTCGCGAACGCGACCCGGGTCATCATCAGTTCGAGCGTCTGGCACACCAGGTCGATCTCGCGTTCGGTCATCCGCGTGAAGAACGGCAGTGCGATCGTTCGGTGACTGATCGACTCGGCGGCGGGGAAGTCGCCGGGCGCATAGCCGAATCGCTTGCGGTAGAACGGCAGCAGTGGGATCGGCGGGAAGTAGTTGCTCGCGCCGACGTCGTGGCGTCGCAACCCCTCGATGACATAGTCGCGATCCTCGGCGGTGAAGCGATCGCTCAGCCGAACGACGAAGACGAACCAGCTCATGAACGTGTCCGGTTCGACGGTCGGGAGAATGATGTCGACGTTGCCCATCAGCCGGCGCGTGTAGCAGGCGGCGATGTTCTGCCGGATCTCGATGAGTTCGTCCAACCGCTTCATCTGGGCGACGCCCAGCGCGGCGTTGATCTCGCTCATCCGGTAGTTGTACCCCAGCCGTTCGTGGCCCAGACACGAGCCGAGCCCCTGGTCGACCTCCGACGAATCGGCAGGGCGTCCCTGGTTGCGGAGACTCCGGCACAGGTCGGCCAGCCGATCGTCATCGGTGACGATCATCCCGCCCTCGCCCGTCGTAATCTGCTTGTTCGGGTAGAAGCCGAATACGGACAGGCGACCGAAGCACCCGATGGGATCGTCCCGGTAACGGCCGCCGATCCCCTCACAGCAGTCTTCGATCAGGGGCAGCTCGTGTCGTGCGCTGATCGCGGCCAGCTCGGGCATCCCGGCCGGGTTGCCGAACACCTCGACGCCGATGATGGCCTTTGTGCGCTCGGTGATCTTCCGCTTGACACTCTCGAGGTTGACGTTGAGCGTGCGCGGATCACAGTCCACGAAAACCGGCGTCGCACCGGTGTACAGGATGCAGTTGGCCGACGCGACAAAGCTGAACGCCGGCGTGATGACCTCATCGCCGGGGCCGATGTCCAGCGCGTCGAGGCACAGGTGCAGACCGCTCGTGCCGGAATTCACGCCGATGCCGTGCTGACGACCGGCACCCCGGGCCACCATCTCTTCCATCTCGGCGAGCCGGGGTCCGAGCGCAAGCCGGCCGCTGCGCAGGGTCTGCACGACGCAACGGATCTCCGCTTCGGTGATGTCCGGGTGGCTCAGGGGTATGGCGTCTGTCACGTCTGTGGCTCGTCAGGGGCTATTCGGCGGGAGCAAAGACCTCGACCATCGCCTGCTCAACCATACCGGCATGTCGCAGGTAGAGCCACGCGGCCTGGGCGCGGATCATCTCGGAAACCTGGCCCCCGCCGGCCGCGATCGATCCGAGCTGCTGGAGCTGGGCCGGCGTGAGCTGCTGGGCGTGTTTGGCGATCAGAATCATGGCCAGTGAATCGGCGCGGGTGAATCCGGCGTAGTCGACGCGTTCGGCGGCGGCCCCGGCGGCCGGTGACTTGGCGTCGAGCAGTCCCAGCAGGATCGCCTCCTGCATCAGGCTGTTGTCCGGCGCCCGGTCGAGACGCTCGATGATTGACCCGGCATCGATGTCGAACAGGCGCGCCGCCGCGACGAAAGCGATCTCGGTCCGCGCTCGCGCGGACGCGGGGTCGCCGGAATCGATCGTGTCGATGACGTGCGTGAAGAGGCGTTTCGCCTGCGCGTCGTCGAGGTCCTTCGACACCTCCATCACCCAGTTCATCGCGCCGCGGTGACCGAGGTCCACGAGTTCGATGAGGGCCGATGCGACGTCGGACGCTTCTGATCGGGCCTTCCCTGCGCGCGCCATGGCAGCGAGCAGCGTGTCATCCGGCGGCAGGCGGTCGTACGCCGACGCCGGGACGGTCGGCCCGGCAGCCAGCAGAAGAAAGGCGTGGCGGACCAACCGGCTGTATGAAGGATCGTCGCCGAGCGTCCTGTTCCACAGTTCCACGCCTCGTTGCGGGTCGAGAACCAGCACCGCCGAGAGACCCTCGGCGATGACCTGCGGTCCGAGCCGATCGTCCTCGACGGTTTCGGCGACCCAGTTCGTCAAGGCGGTGAGTTCGTACGCCCGGACGGCAGCCCACATCGCCCGCAGGAGCATGTTGCGCGTGCGATCGGGCTCGCCGTCCAGCCGTACGCGGTACGCGTCGAGCGCCGCGGTGTCGCCGAGTTGCGCCAGGAGGCATGCGGCCAGGCCCGACACGTCCAGGTCCGAGTCCACGGCCAACGCAGCCAGTGCCTCGCGGTCGATCGGTTCGTCTCTCGACAGGATTTCTGCCAGCAACCGCCCTCGTGCCCGCGGCTCGAGGTTGTCCCAACCCAGCAGTTCCTTCATCTGCGGCGTGTCGATCAGGTCGAGCCCGATGGCGGTATCGATCGTGGCGTAGCGCGCGTCCGGGCCGTCGAGCTGGCTGATGAGCCAGGGATCGATATGACCCGTCGGATCGATCTCCGCGAGACCGAGGATCGCGTGGACTTGCGCCGTCGGCTCACCGTCCTGGGCCAGTTGCAGCAGGAACGACCGCATGCGGGGGTCGCGCAGCTGTCGCAGCGATGACAGCAGCACCGGCTGTCCACCGGCCGCCGGTGGCAGCACGGCCGATCGCAGGTGCCGGATCGACGCCGCCATGGACCTGTCCGGCGGTGCGGCCACGGCCGCCATCGCGAGGATGGCCGGGCCCAGGAGGAGAATCGCACGACGCATGGGCGAAGTGTAGCGTGAAAAGGGTTCAGACCCTTTTTCCCGCCTTCAGGATCTGGTGCCTCAGCTGGTCGACCAGGTCGCACACGCACACCGACTCGCCGCGTTCCCCGACCTCGACACGGGTGCGGTCGTTCAGGTGGCGTTTCATCCGTCCGACGGCGGTGTGAATCGTCGAGTGATGTTTGCGACCGAGTGCCTGGGCGATCTCCGGGTAGCTCAGCGTCGTCATCGACCGCGCGAGGTAGGCCACCAGTCCACGCGCCGCGACGACCCTCCTGTGCCGCCCGGTGCCCATCAGGTCCGCCCGGTCAACCACCAGGCGATTGCACACGGTGTCGATCACCGTGTTGACGTGCAGCGGAGTCCGGGGCCGCCAGGTGCCGTCGCTGAAGAGCTGTTCGACGAGAACCAGCCCGATGTCGGCCTGTCGCCGGCCGTGGGTGCCGTCGGAGCCGTTGGTGCCGTCCCCGATGCCGCCGACAATCCGGATCGCCGCCAGCTTGTTGATGGCGCCCTGCAACTCACGCACGGATCCGACGCAACGCTCGGCGATCCGTTCGGCGGCGACGGCGGCGACACGCAGTCCCCGCGCGGCCGCGAGCCTGTGAATGAGCGTGACCCGCGTCTCGCGGTCGGGCCGCTCGATCCGTGCCACCATGCCGGCCACGAACCGGCTGCTCAGCGCCTGGGCGAAGCCCAGTCGAAGCGGATGGTCGTCGGAGGCGAGCACCAGCCGCGACCCGGACAGGTCGATGGCGTCGATAGTGTGCAGGAACTCCCGCTGGGTCGCCGTCTTGTTCGCCAGGAAATGCACGTCGTCGATGGCGAGCAGATCGACCTTGCGGGTGCGGCGTCGGAAACGATCGATCGAGTTGGTCCGGACGGCGTTGATGTATTCGTTGGTGAACTGCTCGGCGGTGACATACCGGACCGTGGCCCCGCCGGCGCGACCGACAGCGTCGGCGATACCCTGGAGAAGGTGGGTCTTGCCGACGCCGCACTCGCCATGCAGGTAGAGCGGCGAGGTGCTCGTTGCCGACCCGGTGGCGATCCGCTGGGCTGCGGTGAATGCCAACCGATTCGACGGTCCGACCACGAAGTCCTCGAAACGGCGGAGGGGCGACCCCCCCAGGCCGCTGCCGTTGCGCCCGGACGGGGACCGCGCCGCACCGTTGGCGGGCTGGCGTCTGGCTTCGGCCGGGGGTGCCATGGCCGTATCGCTGTTGAAAAGGTCGGGGGCCACGCGCAGATCGACTTCGGCGCGGTCGCCGAGCGTGTCGCGGGCGGCGCCCGTGATCTCGTCCCGGAAGTGTCCGTCGATCCACTCGGCGACGAACCGGCTGTCGGTGGCCACCCGGACGCGCGACCCCTCCACGAGGAGCCTGGTCGTATCGCCGAACCACATGTCGTAGCTGCGGCGGCCGATTCGCTCGGCCAGGCGCTCGCTGATCCGCCGGGTCACCGCTTGCGCGGATCCGTTGTGCTGCATCGTTCACCTGCCTCGGGTGGTTTCCTGATCTGTCGCGTCGACCGGGGCAATCGCCGTCCGGTCAACGAAGCTCCGTGCGCCCTCTCGCGTCCGAATGTCCTTGACGCGCCAACGAAAACTGTTCCGTCCGTCTGCGTTGGCAAGGTACGAAGGCTGGGGCGCGCCGGCAAGACCGTTCCGCAGCGATGCGCGGCGCCGTCGGCCAAAAGACCGGCATCATCGGTGAGATGCTGTGTGAAATTTATTTCTCCACAGCCTCTGCCCACCGTTGGGATGCGCCGTGGAAAACATCACCCGGCTTGACGTGTCGGCGAAAGACGCGCCCGTTTTCGAGGCGCGTGCGCCGGCGAAACTACCGGTTTCCTGCGGGCGTTTGCAGCGACCGGATCATCGCGACCCGTTTCACGATCGGGCGCAGACCCTCCGAGTCGTACAATGCGATCGCCGGCGTGTTGCGATCGTCGACCGCGAGCGTGAGGGTCCGCTCGCGGCGTCTGGTGAGCTGGGCGAGGCCGTGCCGCAGCAGTTGCTTTCCGAGCCCGCGGCCGCGTGCGAACGGCGCGAGGCCCAGGTACACCAACTCCACGGTGCGATGGGCCGGGAACGGATTGAGCAGCATGACGCCGGCCGGCCGGTCGTCGACGTACAGGAGCGTCCAGAGCGCCGGATCAAAGTCGCCCGTCGCCTGGTGGCCCGCCAGGATGTCATCGGTGGCCCGAAGACCGTAGAGGCCGGGGCAGTCCAGCGTCTGCTGGTAGCTCTCGTCGAGCACGCCCAGGAGCACGGTACGCAGGTCCTCGCGGTAGGCCGCGACTCGCACATCCGGCGGCAATCGGGCCGGCGCACACGGCTTGGTCCGGGACAGGGGCCGCTCCAGGTAGCTCAGAACGGCCAACTCGATGAAGCCGGCGCCGACGAACGCCTGCCGTTCCATCTGCTCGCCGGGCTCCAGCAGCGACTGGGCCAGGTGGATGTCCCCTCCGTTGACGAGTCCGCAGGCATGGTCGATGAGCCGCGACACGGGATTCACCTCGCGGCCCGTGCGGGGGTGGCTCGCGAAGAACATCGCGGTCCGGCCGGGGCTGGGTACGGCCAGGACGCTGAATTGCAGCCGGCCGTCCGGTCCCTGCCACGACCAGAGCCCGTCAAGCGGCACCGAGTTGGTCTCGGCGTAGTGTAGAAACCGCTCGGCCGCGGCCCGGTCATCGCCCCCGGTGGTGCTGACCAGCCGCTCGATCGCCTCGGACAGACGGTCCGGGCCGACGTGGACCACGCGGCCGGAGTTATCACCCTCTGCCGGGTGCAACTGGTTGGGGTTGGCGTGCGAAATCGACATGGAGCGGAGTCTTTGACCTTTGGACCGTCGGTCATAGAATAGCGGCCCTGCCATTGGTGCGGAGATTGTTATGGCGTCGAGACGTAGAGGAATACGGATCGCGGCAGCGGCCTTGGCCGTCGCGGCGGCAGCCGGCACGGCGTTGGCCCACCCGAAGCCGGCGCCCGGATCGCCGCGCTGGGAACTGGTGTTCGAGCCCGGTGACCTTCGTCTCTACGTGGACCCGGTCGGCGACCAGGCCTTCTGGTACCTGACCTACGAGGTGACCAATCGTACGGGCCGCGAGAGGGTCTGGGCACCGAGCTTCATCCTGTACACCGATGCGGGCGAGATCGTCGCGTCCGGCCGTGGCGTGCCCACCCGTGTGGCGATGGACATCCACGAACTGCTCGGCAACGAGCTGCTCGAGAACCAGAACGAGATCATCGGGGAGATCTTCCACGGTCGCGAACACGCCAAGGAGGGGCTGGTGATCTGGCGAGCGGACGAGATCGACGTGACCGAGGTCTCCATGTTCGTGGCCGGGATCAGCGGTGAAACAGCAACGATCAACAACCCGATTACCGGCGAGGTCGTCGTCCTGCGCAAGACGCTGCAGCGTGACTACATCATTCCCGGTGACGCACTAGCCCGCGGAAGCCGACCCGTCGAACCGGTTCGGCACCGCTGGGTGATGAGATAACAGAAGGGCCCTCGGTTCAATGGCACACAAGAAGGGTCAAGGATCCAGCAAGAACGGTCGCGACTCCAACCCGCAGTATCGCGGGATAAAGCTCTACGGCGGCGAG
>SMVB01250304.1_pt1 | contig 25793 bp, 25 predicted proteins | sample 2456461 | NCBI WGS metagenome assembly SMVB01 (sample SAMN11095934, study PRJNA526329) | marine sediment metagenome | biome: Marine sediment; feature: Surficial sediment; material: Deep marine sediment; isolation source: Hadal surficial sediment | place: Pacific Ocean | collected 2014-05 | depth...
CCTCGAAATGGGAAGTGAATGGAGACGAACCATGTTGAAGACGAACTGGCTACTATGCGGACTGCCCGCGGCTCTCATGTTGTTGACCGGTGCCAAACTGAATCACCTTCCTCGGTTGCCATCGATGATGACGATATCGGGGGCGTGGTTACCAGCACGAACGGGCCCGAGGCCGGCGTCTGGGTCATTGCGGAGACCAACGACCTTGGCACCATGTTCGTGCGAATCGTTGTAACCGACGACCAGGGTCGCTATCTCGTGCCGGATTTACCCACGGCAAACTACACGGTTTGGGTACGTGGATACGGGCTTGCCGACTCCGACAAGGTCGACGCCAAGCCCGGTGCTCATGTCGATCTTACGGCAGTGATCGCACCCGATGCGGCAACCGCTGCTCAAGTCTACCCGGCCGCCTATTGGTACGCGATGATGGATCTTCCCGACGACGCCGAGCTCGAGAAGGTCAGGGGTGGCAGGAATGCCTACCTGATGTGGATGAAGAACATGGGTTGCGTCGGGTGCCATCAGATGGGACAACGCTCGACCCGCACCCTGCCCGAAGGCATTGGAGAGTTCGAATCCTCCGAGGAGGCCTGGGTCCGCCGCATATCTTCGGGCCAGGCCGGCGGGCAGATGGCGCGCCAGGCGGCACAGTTGCTCGGTGGATTGCCGACCAAGTATCTCGCGGACTGGACCGACCGCATCGCCGCGGGAGAATACCCGTCAGACGTTCCGGAGCGCCCGACGGGCATCGAGCGCAACGTTGTTGCGACCGTGAGGGACTGGTCCAATGAAAAGGCGTACATGCACGATCTTTCCGGTACCGACCGGCGTGACCCGACGGTTAACGGATATGGACCGCTATATGGTGCGCCGGAGCTCAGCACGGACGAAATACCTATCCTGGACCCGGTCGCCAATACGTCTACCGTGTTCCACGCTCCGGTAAGAGACGACGACACCCCAACGACCAACAGCGCTCCGGTCGTCGCCCCGTCGCCATATTGGGGTGATGAAGCCATCTGGGACAGCAAGGCCAATATCCACAACCCAATGCTCGACCAGGTCGGTCGGGTCTGGCTCACGGCGCGCGTACGTGGTCCGAGCACGCCTGCATTTTGCCGGGAGGGCTCGGAGCATCCTTCGGCGCGACTCTACCCGACCGAGCGGTCCTCGCGGCAGTTGGCGATGCTCGACCCTGAGACGCAGGAATATACTTTCATTGATACCTGCTTTGGCACCCATCACCTCCAATTTGCCTACGACGAAGAAAATACGCTTTGGACCAGCGGCGATCGCCAAGTGGTTGGCTGGCTGAACACGAACCTATTCATCGAGACCGGCGACGCGGCCGCCGCTCAAGGATGGTCGCCACTCGTGCTCGACACCAATGGAAACGGTCGGCTCGACGAATGGGTAGAGCCTGACGAGGACGTCAACCCGGAGCTCGACAAACGCGTCTCAAAGGGATTCTATGCGGTGATGCCGAATCCCGCGGACGGATCCGTATGGGGCTCCAATTCATTCGCTTTTCCCGGCTCCATCACGCGGTACGACCCGGAGACCGGACTGGCGGAGACCTACAACCCTCCGCTGCCTGGTTTCGGCGTCCGCGGTGCTGATATTGATACGAACGGCGTCGTCTGGACGTCTCTCGGCAGTGGCCATCTGGGAGAGTTCGATCGCAGCAAATGCAAAGGACCGCTGAATGGTCCGGAAGCGACAGGCGACCATTGTCCCGAAGGCTGGACCCTCCACGACTTGCCGGGCCCGGCCTTTGCCGAAGAGCCTGGATTGAGCGTGGAATCCAGCTACTACACGTGGGTTGACCAGCACGACTCGTTGGGGTTGGGCAAGAATGTTCCTATCGCCACTGGCAACTTGTTCGACGGGGTACACGCTCTCGTGAACGGCGAGTTCGTCACGCTGCGCATTCCTTATCCACTTGGCTTCTATACCAAGGGATTTGAGGGCCGCATCGATGATCCCGATGCGGGCTGGAAAGGCCGCGGGATTTGGGTACCGGAAGGAGATCGCACGCCTTGGCTGAAAGAGACCGGCAAGGGCAGCAAGCCCATCGTCGTTCACTTCCAAGTGCGTCCCGATCCGCTGGCGAAGTAACAGACATAAAAGGTTGACACCATTCGACCGCGCGTCATACCCTTTCGACCCTGATGGACGTTCTCTCCCACGATGTGCTCATCGTCGGCGGCGGCGGCGCTGGTTTGCGCGCGGCGATCGCCGTCGCGGAAACCGACCCCAAGCTCAGTCTCGCCGTGGTCTCCAAGGTCTACCCGATGCGAAGTCACACCGTTTCTGCGGAAGGTGGTGCGGCCGCAGTCATCAAGGACGACGACAGTCTCGACGATCACGCCTATGACACGATTTCCGGAGCGGACTGGCTTTGCGACCAGGACGCGGTCGAGCTCTTCGTCAATGAAGCTCCCGGTGAAATGTTGCAGCTCGAGCACTGGGGTTGTCCGTGGAGTCGGCTTCCCGATGGCACCGTTGCCGTCCGCCCATTCGGGGGGATGAAGAAACAGCGCACGTGGTTCGCCGCCGACAAGACCGGCTTCCACATGCTCCATGCACTTTTTCAAACGACGCTCAAATACGATCCGATACAACGCTACGACGAGTATTTCGTCACCAAGCTACTGGTGGACGACGGGCGCTGTCGCGGCGTGGTCGCTATCGAGCTCGCTACCGGTAGGATCGTCACGATCTTGGCCAGGTCGGTGCTGCTTTGCACCGGCGGCTGTGGGAAAGTCTTCCCGTTCACCACAAACGCTAACATCAAGAACGGCGACGGCATGTCGCTCGCCTACCGCGCTGGCGTGCCGCTCAAAGACATGGAGTTCGTGCAGTATCACCCGACCGGACTCCCGTTCACCGGCATCTTGATTACCGAAGCTTCGCGCTCCGAAGGCGGCTGGCTTTTGAACAAAGACGGCTACCGCTACCTTCAGGATTATGACCTAGGCAAACCCGAGCCCCACCCGGTATTGCGCTCGATGGAGCTGGGCCCGAGGGACCGACTCTCCCAAGCGTTCGTGAAAGAGCAAGAGAAAGGCCGCACCTTCGAAGGCCCGTACGGCGACTACGTCCATCTAGACATCCGTCATCTCGGCAAAGCGAAGATCGACAAAAGCATCCCCTTCGTGCGGGAGCTCTGTCGCAAATACGTGAACATCGATCCCGTTCACGAAATGATCCCCGTCCGCCCCGTGGTCCACTACATCATGGGAGGCGTTCATACGGATCTGGACGGCGCCACGCCGCTTGCCGGACTCTACTCGGCGGGCGAGGCGGCGTGCGTCAGCATCAACGGCGCGAATCGCCTCGGCTCGAACTCGCTTACCGAGCTCCTCGTGTTCGGGGCGCGCGCGGGTAAGGCCGCCGCCAAGTTCGCGCTCGAGGTAGAAGGCAGTGGAAGCTCTGCCATTTCCGCTCAGGCCGGAGACGAACAGACGCGTCTCGAGAAAGATTTTCTCGAAAAGCAAGGCGGCACGGAGCGCATCGCTACCGTTCGCGAAGAAATGCAGAAAATTATGGAGGAGTGCGTCGGCATCTACCGCAACGGGAAGGAGCTCGAGCGAGGTGCCGAGGAGTTAGCGAAGCTTAGCGAGAGGGCCGATAACATATCACTCGATGACCACAGCCACACGTTCAATACCGAGCTCACCGCTGCGCTCGAGCTCGGCTACATGATGGACTCCGCCGAGGCTATCATCCATTCCGCCAAGGCTCGCCACGAGTCGCGGGGCTCGCACCAGAGAACGGATTTTCCCGAGCGGGACGACGACAAGTTCCTACAACACTCGCTCGCGTACCGAACGGAATCGGACGCGCCCAGAATCGAATACGCGCCGGTCAGCATTACTCGCTGGCCACCCGGCAAACGGGTTTATGGAAAGTAGGTGAGCATGGCCGATACCATCACCCTAAGCGTAAGCCGCTATCGACCGGAGCAGGAATCGGAGCCCACTGTCCAGGACTACGAGGTGCCGCTCCGCGACGATTGGGCCATCCTCGATGCGATCAACCACATCAAGGACACGATCGACGGCACTCTCTCCCACCGTTGGTCGTGCAGGATGGGTGTATGCGGCAGCTGCGGGATGATGGTGAACGGCGAGCCAACGCTCACCTGCGCGGTGTTTCTGAGCCAGTACGCGCCCGGCCCGATTCGGATCGAGCCGCTGCGCTACTTCCCCGTGATCCGTGACCTCGTGGTGGACATCACGTCGTTCATGACGAAGCTCAAGAAAGTGAAGCCGTGGATCATCCGCAAAGAAGAAAAAGCTCTCTCTGAAGGGGAGTACCGGCAGAGCCCGGACGAGCTCGACGCCTACAAGAAATACAGCATGTGTATCAACTGTCTTTTGTGTTATTCCGCCTGTCCGGTGATCGGGCTCGAGCCGAGCTTCATCGGCCCGGCGTCTATCGCCCTCGCGCAGCGCTACAACTTGGACTCGCGCGACGAAGGCGCGGCCGAGCGCCTTTCGATCCTCTCGCAGGATGACGGCATGTGGCAGTGTACGTTCGTAGGCGAATGCTCGGAAGTCTGCCCCAAGGATGTTGACCCCGCCGGTGCGATCCAGCGCTACAAGCTGACGGGTGCGGCGAACTGGTTCAAGACCCTTCTCCCCTGGGCCTCGGAATGACGACCGAGTCGGGCTACACCCTCTACCATCCGAAATGGTATCGGCACCCCGTCTCTGTCTGGTGGTGGCTTTCGAGCTGGCGTTACATGAAGTTCGTGCTGCGCGAGCTGACCAGTGTACCCGTTGCGATTTTTTCTCTCTTGACCTTGTGGCAGGTCCGCTCGCTCGCCAACGGGCCCGAAGCTTACGCCCGTTTCGAGACGTGGATGTCGTCTCCTCTCGCCGTATCACTCAACGTTCTGATCTTCGTTGCCGTCTTGTTTCACACGCAGACGTGGTTTCTCGCGGCTCCGAAGGCCATGGAAGTCCGGCTGTCGGGAAAACGCGTGCCGGACATATTGATCGTCGTGTCGAACTATATCGGTTGGGGCGTCGTTTCCGCCGTCGTGGCGTGGTTCTGGCTCGGAAGGTAGTCATGCTGAAGAAAATGACACCTCTCCTTTGGTTTCTCTTCAGTGCCGGAGGCACGGTTGCCGCGCTCCTTTTCCCGCTACACGTGCTCGTGACCGGGCTCCTGATCCCTTTGGGATGGATCGACGTTCCGGGGTACGATTCAATGGTGAGCTTGGTCAGCCATCCTCTAGCTCGGCTGTATCTTTTCGTGCTGATCTCGCTCCCCTTGTTCCACGGGGCGCATCGATTCCGTTACACTCTATATGACGGTTTGAAGTTGAAGCACTTGCACGTTCCCATCGTCCTCATCTGTTACGGCAGCGCTCTCACGGGAACCGTGGCGGCAGCTTTTTTTCTCTGGAATTTCTCTTGAAAAGATTCGAGCTCAAGTCGATTTCCGAAAACGCCATCGACTCGGCGCTCGAGAAGGCGGTTTGGTACCGCGCTTTGAACGAGCCTTTGGAAGCAGAGAGCATTTGCCGCGACGTGCTCGTAGTGGACCCGGACCATCAGCTGGCCACCTCGACGCTTCTTCTCGCGCTCACCGACCAATTTGCCCGCGGCCTCGGTCAGAGAATCCGTGAATCACGCGAGCTCGCCAAGTCGCTGAAAAGCGATTACGAGAAGGAGTATTACGCCGGTCTCATCGCGGAGCGCCGCGCGAAGTCCCAGTATGACAAAGGGATTCCAGGCTGCGGGCACCTCGCCTATGAGGGGCTCGAAGAGGCGATGGCTCACTACGAGAAAGCGCAGAAACTCAGTCCCGAGGGAAAAGACGATGCGGTACTGCGTTGGAACACGTGCGCCCGCATCATCAACGGCCATCCCGACATCGAGCCCGCTCCCGCCTCCCAAAGCGAGCCGCTCGAGCTCGAGTGACAACTCGGCTCGAGGGCAAGGTCGCTCTCGTCACGGCGGCAGCCCAGGGTATCGGCAAGGCGACCGCGCTGGCTTTCGCACATGAAGGCGCACATGTTCTCGCGACGGACGTGAACGAGGCCAGGTTGGCCGAGCTCAGCGGGACGGATAGGATCGATGTGCGCGCGCTGGATGTAACGGACGGCGACGCCATCACCACGCTCGCCTCCGAGCTCGAAGGGCCCGACATTCTCTTCAACTGCGCCGGCTTCGTCCATCACGGCACGATCCTCGAGTGCAGTGACGACGATTGGAGCTTCACGATGGAGCTCAACGTCCGCAGCATGCATCGCACGATCCGTGCTTTCATGCCGAAGATGATCGCGCGCGGCGGCGGGTCCATCATTAATATGTCCTCGGTCGCGTCCTCGCTCCGCGGGTTTCCGACGCGCTTCGTTTACGGGACGAGCAAAGCCGCCATCATCGGGCTCACGAAATCCGTGGCGGCCGACTTCATAGACGCTGGCATTCGATGCAACTGTATTTGCCCAGGGACCGTACAAACGCCGTCATTGGACGAGCGTATTGCCGCCTTCGACGATCCGGAAACGGCACGAAAGGATTTCATTGCGCGGCAACCCCTCGGGCGGCTCGGAACAGCCGAGGAGATCGCGGCGATGGCGGTTTACCTCGCCTCGGATGAGTCCGCTTACACGACGGGAACGACGATGGTGCTCGACGGCGGCATCACGACATAGTACGCGCGACGGGATCGCCTGGCCCCGTTGACCCAAGCAATGGTTTTAAACAGAGCTGATGCTCGGCATTTACGCCCGCTGCGCGATCTCGGGCGTGGCTGCTTGTGATAAAATGCAAATATGTACCCTCTCTTCTTTACGTACCGAGAGGTCGTAAACGGCGCCGGCTTCATCGCTGGTGTGCAGATTCGTGGTCTCGCACTCATGGCCCATGAGAATAACGATTGGGTAATGACCGGTGTTCAGCCCGGCTGCTTCACCGAGGTTGGAGACACCTTCGAGGAGGCACGACTGCACTTTCGAGGAATGTTCCGAGGCATCCTGTTCGACATCGCGGAAGAGACCGCCGACTACGACGCGTTCGAGGCCCAGGTGAGGAAAATTCTCGGTCAAGTCAACGAACCCGCGATGGCCATCTGGAAGCAGGCCGTTGAGAACAAAATCGAGCTCAAGGGTGAAGTCGAGGAGCTCGAGCGCAGGTTCGCTGGGCTTGGATTCGAGCTGCAAGTCGACAGGTTCAACAAGCCCGAAGTCAGCACCGCGGATTCTAACCAATCCGACGAATATTACGTCGCTGAGGCCGAGGCGGCGTAAATAGTTTGGCTGTACGAGTTTCGCTCGTTGACATCGAGCGGATGCTGAACAGATGCGCCGAGGGACACGAAGGGCCGACCCCCACGACTCACAGCTACAAGGTCAAGCACAATGGAGAGGTGTTCTACCTGCCCAAAGGGCCTGGCGGTGCAGGCTCGAGCCAAAAGCGAAAGAGCAAAGCGATGGTCTTCCTGTCACAGGTCAGAGACCTGGTAGACGCCCTTGAGATCAGTCGCGAGTGTGCGAAGGAGGCATTCCCTAATCTCAAATTCCGCGAGGTCCCTCAGTAGGTCAATATCGTTATTTTCCGTGAGGTTCTCGGAGGTACGGCGTCACCCCCAGACGCTTCCTGCGGTTTCCACGACTCGGCGCAGCTTGGCCTCCTGGTCGGCGACGGAGATACGATTTCCCACGATGGAGGTCGAGAAACCGCATTGCGTGGAAATAGCGAGCCGCTCTTTGGGTAACACCTGGCTGGCTTCTCGGATCCGCCTTTCGAGCTCTTTTCTGGACGGTGTCGCGGGCGTCTTGGTCCCCACCAATCCCAGAACAACGACGGCTTTTTCGTTGACGTGGCGGAGAGGTGCGAAAGAGCCCGAGCGCTCGTCGTCATATTCGAGAAGAAGACGGTCGGCCTGGATCTTCGAGAACAATGCTCGAGCGATCGGCTCGTAGTCACCTTCGGACAGCCACCGGCTGTTCTGGTTGCCTCGTCAGAGGTGAAACCCAAAGGTCAGCTCCGGATGGCCTTCCATTACCGCGTTCTCGAGCTCGATCCCGCGATCGAGCCAGCCTTCGATGGTCCATCCTTGGCGTTCGTAGAACTCACGGTTCGTGGCGTTTAGCAGTGAAGTGTAGTGCGGAGCGTCCAGTTGAATATAGGTGGCGCCGAGGCGCGAGAGCTCCGCGACTTCTTCGCGCAAGAGCGCGACGACATCGGACAGGTAATCGTCGAGGGTCGGGTAGACGTCGCGCGACCGCTCGGGCGACCAGAAGTTGATGAAGAGCGTTGGGCTGGGTAGCGTGATCTTCGGCGTCGCCTTGGCATGGGCGCTGAGATAGACGAGCTCGTCTCCCGACAGGGAGCGGCGACGCTCGAGCTTGGAGACGACCGCAAGCTCTGGCCTCTCCACGTTCCAGTCTTCGAGCTCGGTGCTCCGCCACTTGCCCCAGAGAAAGGCGTCCAGTCCATGCTCGGCGAAACCCGACACGGCGTCGGTCATCTGGCTCTGGAAGGAGCTCCGGCGCATCTCGCCGTCCGTCACGACTTCGAGGCCGAGTCCCTCTTGAAACGCCACGGCTTCGTCCACCGCGCGATCTTCGACCCTCTCGAGCTCGACCTGAGACAATCGACCTGCGGCCCGGGCTTCCCGAGCTTGCAGAAGCTCACGAGGGCGAAGCAAGCTGCCTATGACATCGGCGCGTGCAGTTATCATGGGCCGAAGTGTAGCCGAGCACGAGCACTAGCGCTCGTACCGTTTAGCTCTTATGCGCATCACCGTTCGCCACGTTTTGCCGTCGTCCATCGAGTATTCGCTCGACTGAGGGCTCCGGCTCTGGACGACCGTTTGGCCGAGGCGCAGGCTCGCTCCTTCGTTGTCGGCGCCCGCTCTCCGGAGCAGAGCGATCTTGCGGAGTCGGAGTTATACTGCCGAAGATGTATCACCGCCCACGATGCTCGTTTTCCGCAAGCGTGCTCGGACTTTTCTTTCTTGCCGCGATCGCCCGCGGGCAAGAAGCGGTCCAAGACCGAATACCGCGTTTTCGTGGCGGGGTTCGCTTGTTGCTGGTGGATGTCATCGTGACGGGCGAAGATGGTCGTTTCGTCTCCGACCTCAACGTCGAGGACTTCGAGCTCTATGAGAGCGGAGAGCCGCGAGACATCACGGCGTTCAGCTTGATCGAGCTTCCCGAGCCACCACGTCGTTCCGAGTCCGTCGCGCCGCTTTCCGAAGACTATGCGGTTGCGACGAATGACGGCACGGCGTCCGGCCGTCTGTTCGTCCTCGTTCTGGACGATCTTCATGTCGATGCCCGGAGGAGCGGCCGAGTGCGCGAGTTGGCGCGTGGGTTCCTCGAGCGCTCGCTCGGCCCCCACGACCTCGTGTCGGTCTCGTTTACCAGCGGGCTCTATCGCCCGTTCACGATGAATCGTGCGGCACTGGTGGCGACGGTCAATAGATTTATGGGTCGCATGCTTCGCTCGTCGACGCTCGAGCGGTTGGACGCTCAGTCTCAAAGCGGTCTGCCCGGCGGCTCTATAGAAAATTACGTGACACCGCCGGCGGAGCGCGAGCGTGGGCGAAGAAATCTCGACACGTTGAAGTTTCTGGGGGCGCAATGCGCGTTTCTCGAGACGGTGCGGGGTCGGCGCAAGGCGCTGGTCTGGATCAGCGAAGGTCTCGACTACGACGCCGAGAACTTCAACGGGCGGCCCTACTCGGAGAGTATCCGTCGCGAGCTTGTGAGTGTGTTGGACCGGGCCGCGCGTGCCAATGTGGCGATTTACGCACTCAATCCGGGCGGTCTGAGCTCCGTTGCCGACGATCTCATTCAAATTGCTAGCGGACCCGCCGGCGTACCGACGGTCGGGGTCAATGACTCGGTCTATGCGCCGGGCGCGGCGTTTGCCGCGGAGGACGCAATGCTCGGTACGGCGTCGTTGCTTTCCGACCGTGCGACGGCTCTTCGCAGCCTTCGACGACTCTCCGAGCTCACCGGAGGCATGACGCTCACAAATAATGATCTCGAGGCGGGCCTCGATCGAATCGTTTCCGATACGAGCCGCTACTATCTCCTTGGGTTCAGCCCGGAAACGGAAGGGGAGCCAGGGGAGCTGCAAAGAATCGAAGTGCGCGTCAAACGCGATGGAGTCGATGTCCGCACGCGCCACGGTTACTCGGCTGCCCCGGAGGCGTCCCCCAAAACGGCGTCGGTCTGGGGCTCCACGGCGAGCGCGCCGGAGCTTCAGGAGGCTCTGGCGCAGCCCGTTCCTGTTACAGGCCTTGCGCTACGTGTCGCGGCCGCGCCAATGGGCCAGGACGGTGAGACAGCTCTTGTGCCGGTCGTGGTCTCGAGTGACGTTACGGCCTTCCATTTCGACGAGCGCGACGGGAAGATTTATGACAACGTCGAAGTTTGGATCGGGGCGTTCCGCTATAACGGTGAGCTCGCGGATAGTGTTACGAGCCGCGTCGCCCTCGCGCTGCCGGCGGGTTCGCGAAAGCAACTCACGCGGGACGGCTTCCGAGCGATGGGTGAGCTTCGCCTGGAGCCTGGCTCGTACCAGCTTCGCGTCGCGCTCTACGAGTCGGGCGCTGACCGCACAGGCTCGGTTCTTGCCGACCTGGAGGTGCCCGCGCCGAAGGCAGGGTTGCTTCGCGGGATGGCTCTATCCAGCATGATGGAGTCGCGCATCCCGGTGGCGGGATATAACCGCGCCGACGCCGTTTTGCCGATGCCACCGGTCACGACCCGCACCTTCGACAGAGCGGACGAGCTCATTCTCTATGTCGAGCTGACTAATCCAGACGAGAAGGACTTCAACCTCGTCATGGACATGCGGACCGTCGACGGCCGACCCGTAATGCATGTGGAGGACAAGGCCCCGAGCTCTGCTGGGGAGCCCGTTCTGCTCGTGTCGCGGCGCATCGCCCTCTCCGATCTCGAATCCGGGGAGTACCAAGTCGCGTTTCGAGCGATCGATCTCGACGGCGACGAGCTCGCTGTTCGGCAGATACTGTTCCGCGTTCGCTGATCGAGTTGGCCGGTCGGTTGCGCGCTACGGCTCCGCGCCCAACTCGAAGGTAAACACTCCGTGCCCCGACGGCATCGTCACGAGCTGTTTGCCGTTCGACAGATATCTGATGGGAGCTGTCGACATGGCGGCGCCGCCGAGGCCGCCAAACCGGTGCCCCCTCTAGAGGCCGTCTAGACCCTCGGTGAGCTCGATCTGTGTGCCCCAGGGATCGATGAGCGTCGCGTGAGCGATCTTTCTCTCGGGGATCCACTCGTAGGGACTCTCGAACGTAAAGCCTTTGGCCTCGAGCTTCTTGCACAGCGCCTCGAGTCCGTCGACTTCGAAACCGATGTGGTCGAGCGCGCGACCTTTAATCGGCGCAAGCTTTTCGTCCGCCGGTGAGAACGTGAGATTCACGCCGCCCAAGTTCGCCGCCTCCATACCGGCACGCTGGCCCGGCTCGGCGCCGAGAGTTTCAACGTACCATGCCTTCATGGCGTCGACTTCCGGCCCATAAAAATGAATGTGGTGGTTCGCGACCGCTCGCTCCAGCTCTTTGTTCTCGTAGAGCTCGACGCGGGTCCCATTCGGCGCCAGAGCGAAGGCCAGATACGATCCCGCGGCCTCGTTGAAGGCGAGCCCGTCATCGTCGACATCCATCGTAGCTCCCACAACCTCGTCGGTGATGATGGTCGTACCCGCGCTCTTCAACTGCTTGACGAGCGGCCTGAGGTCCTTGAATTGAAGCCCTACGTGATTCACGACCGCGCCGTTGGTGCCGGCGGTCGGCTTTTGCTCTCTGAAAAATATGAGGACGTTGGGAAATCGGATGCCTACGCTGCCGTAGAAATCTATGGTCTCGCCGCCCAAGGATTTCCAGAAAGACACGTTTTTTTCCAAGTCCTCAACCATGACGTGGTGGTGTCCCATCGCGATGGTGTGGGTCTTTGCAGCGATGAGCTGCGCAGACGCTTGCGCAGCGGTGAGCGTCATCATTATTAGTAAGCCTATTCTGTTCATGGGGGCATCATAGTGGCTCGGAAGGTTCTCTTCCACTGCGAGTAGGAACAAAGCCACTTGAAGTCGGCACGCCTGTGATGACAGCGCTCGCGAGCAGCTTCCGTTCTATGACGAAGCGGAGGAAGAGTTCCGTTTCGTTGAAGCGATTTTTCGCGACCCCAGACCCGAGCAGCGAATGGACCTGTGGCGCTACGCGCAGCACATGTTTCACAGCTACGGGGAGCTCATACTGCTTCGCGGCGAGCCCGACCGCGCCATGCAGTATGCAGATGAGTGCCTCGCGATCGCCGAACCAGCCAACCATCGGAAGAACGTCGTGAAAGGACGGAGACTCCGCGGGGAAGTGTTCCTGGCTACCGAGAGTTTGGAAAAGGCCGAGACGGAGCTCACACGCGCGCTCGAGATCGCCGAGGACGTGGGGAACCCGCCGCAACTCTGGAAGACGTGGGCGGCGCTGGGTGAATTGCGGAAGAAGCAAGACCGGCTCGATGACTCCAAGACCTGCTACCGCGAGGCACTCTCCGTGATAGAACGCGTCGCGGCGAGTCTCGATGCTGACACCGAGGAAGACGAGCTAAGGAAAACTTTTCTGAACTCGAATCACGTGCGAGCGATCCGAACTCTCGCGGGCCTCTAGCTTTAGAAGCGTTTGTCGCCATTCCTCTCCGCCGTCAACAATGTCCATGACCCAGATGTCGCCGAGGGCTTCTTGCCATAGGAAATAGAGGTTATCTCCGTCCGTGGCGACATGTTAGCCCAGACTCCCGGGCCGTCCGACGAGGTCGGTCAGAGGAGCCTCTCGGTTGTCATCAAAAGTTATCGTCCAGACGTTATCGCCGCGTTTACAGTAGAGTGTTTTACCGTCGAGAGACCAGCGAAGCCCCGTTCTTGTGCCTCGGCTTGACCGAAATGGTCACCTTCGATGACCAGCACGCTTTATGTGCCATGACATACGGTCACCTTATCAAAGTCACCTGTAGTGTTCGCGGTCATCGACCGCTGGGATATCGAGCTCAGGAAACCGCCGTAGTCGATTCGCATGGAAGGATAGGGTAGCCTTATGGCGGTTCAGACATGGTCAACTTTGGGACGCTCGGGCTACTGCTATTACTCTTACCAGCCGCCGTGGAAAGTCAACGAACGAATACGGGAGTTACCGCGCTCGATGATGATGTGGCTTTGGCCCAGGCAAATCTCGGCGAGGCTGAGCTTCGGCGCGGAGAGGAGGGCGGTCAGGATGCGCCGAAGCATTTCGAAGCCGCGGAGCGGGCGCTCAATGAAGCATTGTCCTTGGTGCCCGCGTCGCCTCGGGCGATTCATGCGCTGTCGTCGGTCTATATGCGGACGGGACGCACCGAGGCAGCCGCGGAGTTATTGAGAAAGGGCGTCGTTGCCAACCCAAGCTCCGCTCGGTTACATGCGAAACTGGGCTACGTGTTCCGCTACGCTGGCATGATGGACCCATCCATCACGGAGTATCGAACTTCACAGAGACTCGATGCCCGCTTCGAGAACAGGATCGCGGCCGAGCGACAGATTATCAAGGCGCTGATCTATTCCGGGCACTACGATGAAGCGTTCGAGTCCTACGCCTCCATCCTTGAATGGCTGAAGGAGCTCGGGCGAGCTCCGGACGAAAAGGTGCAGTTCTATCAGGGGCTCGGCCGACTCTACGCTGGAAATATCGATCACGCGGTTCGGCTCTTCGACGCATCCATCGCTACCGTCCCAGACAGCTTGTGGTCCAGCTTCGCGAAAGCCTACAAGTATGGCGCGCTCGGGGAAACCCAGAAACTCCGCGACCTCGCTGACGAGCTCGCGCGCGGCAACGTCAGTGATGGTGAGCGGCGGTATCGCCTCGCACACCTCAACGCGATGGCCGGCAGGTTCAGTAAAGCGCTCGGCCATCTCGAGGCTTCCGCCCAATCCGGATTTTTCAACTATCCGTACACGAAGCGCGATCGGCTGCTCGAGGACATCGAGCCGTCGAGCGACTTCGACCGGGTTCTGCGTTTCATAGAGAATCGGCACCGGCGATTCGTGGAGCAGAACGAGTAGGGCGAAAAGCCTCGAGGGAGAGCGTCCATGTCTCACGTAATACGTTTCTTGATTTCCATGGCGGCTCTCGTCGCGTTTGCGACGGTCGAGTCCGAGGGCCAACCGATGAGCGACGAGTTTTTGATCGCGATCCACGGCGGCGGCGGTGTGCGAAGCCGGGCCGCGATGACACCTGAGCTCGAGGCTGGGTATCGAGCCGCGCTGCGCGCCGCACTCGAAGCCGGTCATGACGTCTTGTCCGGCGGTGGGAACAGCATCTCGGCAGTGGAAGCCGCGATCCGGGTGATGGAGGATTCGCCTCTGTTCAATGCGGGTAAGGGCTCGAGTTACAACGCCGAAGGGGTCCACGAGTTGGATGCGTCCATCATGGAGGGGGCGACGCTCGATGCGGGAGCGGTGGCCGTTGTGCAGCGGGTGAAGAACCCGATAACGCTCGCGAGACGCGTCATGGAGAACTCGCCGCACGTGATGTTAGCGGGGGACGGTGCTCTCGAATTCGGGAAGGAACAAGGGGTCGACATCGTGGCGCCCCACTATTTCTTTACGCAGAGGAAGTGGGACTCGCTGCAGCGCCGATTGGACCAGCAAACCGAGTTCGGAAAACCGACGAGCCGCGATAGCGACGACCAGCTCGATCCTGGCCTATATGGAACCGTAGGGGCCGTTGCTCTCGACAAAAACGGGAACCTCGCAGCCGGCACGTCGACCGGCGGCCGCGAGGGAAAGCATCCCGGGCGCGTCGGAGATTCACCCATTATCGGGGCCGGCACTTACGCAAAGAACGCGACCCTCGCCGTTTCGTCGACCGGTCTTGGCGAATACGTGATCCGCATCGGTGGCACGAAGACCATGTCCGACCTGATGGAATATCGGGGTGTGAGCCTCGATGAAGCCACGAACGCGGTCAAAGACATGATCGAGGAGATGGGTGGTAGCATCGGCGTTGTCGCCATCGACCGGCAAGGAAACCTGTCGATGCCGTATTCTTTCAACGGCATGTATCGCGGATATGTGCGGCAGGGCGGAGACTACGTCGTTCTCATCTACGATGAGTAGCGGCTTATCGCGATGCAGCCGAACGTTTGAAGAGCGGTGAAACTGACATACGCTTTCCACCCGTGTGCTTCCCTCCTCCGCTCCCGTACGTGGAAAGCAGAGCCCCACCATAGCAACCCGCCTCGTTTCTCGATCGACCCACCGACCAGCCGTCCGGCAGCGCCATTCGTGCGTGTGAATTCCGATTTTTCGCGATCAAACATGACCAAACTCGTGCTACGCCCGATTTGAGCTTGTAGCCTTCGTCGAACGCCTCCCGATCAACCCCACAATGAACGATTCCTCACATTCGAGATGAACAAAAACATGGCACCTCTTTCTCGGAGCTCTGTGCGGGAGCCGCGTCTTTGTACGCGGCTCTCGCTCAGAGGTCCTTCAACTCGGTTGCTCCTCCATTAAGCGGGTTGCTTCTCGACGGGCTCGGTCGAAGGGGTCTTCAGCGGATCCTGATTCGGGGTGGGAGCTAGCGCCTGCGAAGAGAAAGAAGGCGCTCTCGACGAGAAAGAAACCCCAGACTGCGAGGCCGTAGCTCTGAACCGTGGAACCCGCCAAGAGTTGAGCGACGCTCGTCGCCAGTAGAAAGAGCATTGCCTCGATGGCGAAGGCGCGACCTATCTTCGTGCGGTAGAGAAGGCCACTTCGCACGATGCCCAGTAGGATCGGGCTTGCGTAGAGTACGACGACTCCCGGCGCTAGCGCGTAGAGGCCGGCGCCCAGGACGAGGGTCAAGGCTCCGTAGCGCAGGCCGCGCACGAGAGACGGGCTCACGACGACGATGTAGGCTGCAACGAGCACGATGCTTCCGATCGAGAACGTTCGGATGAGGCTGAACGCTGGCAGGGTCACGAGTAGATAAGGCACCGCGGCGAGCCCGGCAATGGCGGCGAAGACAAGGCTCGAGCTGAACTTCCCGGTGCGTATCACGATGCCTCCTTCTCGCCACGCCTCTGCCGGCGTCGCAGGAGCTCGATCTCGATTTCCTCGTCTTCGACAACAGGCTCGATGAAGCGCAAATCCTCTTCACCGGCGTGGGCCCTCGCGAGAAACGCTTTGACCTGGACGCGCAGCTCGGAGAGCTCTTGCTCCTGCCGCTCGAGCTCCTTTGCCACCTCTGCGCACTCTTCTCGGAGCTGCTTCCCGCGATGTTCCACCTGCTCCGAGCGGCGCTTCAGCCCCAGCAGTTTCTTGATGGCGAAACGCGCGAGCTCCTCCTTGTCACCGTCGATCGCGAGGGAAACGTCCTCCTCTATACGCTTTAGCTCAGTCGCTAGCCGCTTCGACGCTTCGCGGCTTTGTTTCTCCTCGGCCACCACCGCCTCGAGACGGGCTCGCTTGCGAACGAGCTCGGTCTCGGCCTCACGAAGGTGCTGTTTCAGTAGGAGCGATCGATCCTCGAGAGAGTCGACTACTCCGTGAGCGTCGGCCTTGAACAACGTGGTCATGCGTGTCAGTAATCCCATCATCGCCTCCTAGTTCTTGCTGCCGCTGCGGCGCATCTTCAAAGCATCGGCTTGATTCGTCTTGCTGAAGCGGTTCCGCTTGAGCGCTTGATCGGCTCCCTGAAAGGAATCATCGACTTGGGCTTCCAGCTCCTCGACCTCTACGAGATTCTGCTCGACGAGCGTGCTCTTGAGCTTCTCGTTCATGCGCTCCTGTTGTTGCCGATAGGCATTGATTTCGGCCTTGGCCTCGTCACGGCGTCCCTCGGAAACCGCGCGAGCGACAACTTCTCGCAGGCGGCCATAGGACTCCTCGACAACGGACCTCTCCCAAGCTTCCTTGTCCACGCCGGCAAAGTAGGACTCTTCGTTATAGACGCAGGCCACCTGCGCGGAGTCCTCGAGGGCTACCGCGTAACGCTCGCCGCCCGATCGATAATCCACCGTGATCGCGCCGAGCTCGAACTCAGCGATACTGCTCGTCGGCACGCGGTAGGTCACCCACACTCGTCGTTCCTGACCGGAGAAAAGTGTCCCGGGACGGAAGGTTACGCGTCCGTCTTTTCGCTCCAAGGGATATCCGGCGACGTCGACGACTTCGACCCTCGGTCCCGGCGCCAGAGTAACGGACACCGCGCTGGCGACGGTGTTGCGCGACGCGTTGAACTCGTTCGCGAAAACCTTGGCGAGCCCACTCGTCTGCTCGACGAAGTAATAGTTTCCCGTACCTGCGTCGGCGAGCTTGCTCATGAGGAACTCGTTGAAATCGAGGCCCACGCCTACCGCTGAAAGCACTTGCTCCCGTTGACTGAAGCGAGCGGCTCGTTGGATGAGCCCCTGCTCGCTCGCGTCCCCGTGATTCGCGAGGCCATCGGAAATGAGAATGATCCTGGAGGCGCGGAGCTCGTCGCGCGCGTGACCCAACGTTTCGTAGGCGACGTCCAGACCATGCGACATGTTGGTGCCCCCGTCAGCATAGATTTCTTGCAACTGACTTTCCCAACTCGTCTTCGCTGCTTGGGTCGCCCGTTCGAGCGCAATGGTGAGCTCGGCCTCGTAGGAGTAAGTGACGAGGGCGAACCGGTCCTTGGCTCCTAGCTGCCGGATCAGCTCGCGGATCGCGGCGCGTCCTTGCTCGAGCTTCTCGCCCTGCATCGAGCCGGAGCGATCTAAGATGACGAGCAGGTCGGTCGGCACCGACACCCTTCGGCCCTCGACTTCCGCCGCCGTCAGGATCAGCTCGAGCCGCACGTTCCCGTCATCTCCCTGAAGCACCGCGGTGCGATCAGCGCGCGCCTGCAGTGAGACGACCCCGCTAGAAGCGCGGCTCCACCCGGATATGTGCGTGCCGTCCGCAGCCTGAAGCTTCATGATGAGCCCGATGGTGATCGTGCCGAGTAGCAGCCCGGCTGTTAGGATGAACCGACCGCGTCGGTTGCTCGCTTGTGTTTCGTTCTTCATGACGTCTCCTTTTGCTTTTGGTTCCATTCGTCGAGGTTCATATCTGTTCTACCGTGATACGGACCGATCGATTGCAAAAGAACAGTAAAAGCAACAGGACAAGGGTTTTACAATCGATTTACACGAGTTGGGCGGCTCGACCCGTACAATGGAAGGGATCATGAAAAAGAGCGCAAGAGTCCTCGTCGTGGAAGACGAGAAAAGCATTCGCGAGGGGCTTCGCGACGTGCTCACCTTCCATGGATACGATGTCCAAGTCGTAGAGACCGGTGAGGCGGGGCTCGAGTCGATCCTTGGCGGTCACTTCCAGTTGGTGCTCCTGGACGTCATGCTTCCAGGGCTCAATGGCTTCGACGTTTGCCGGAAGGTACGCGAATCGGGCGCCAGCGTTGCCATCCTCATGCTTACGGCGAAAGGCTCCGAAGACGACATCGTCGAGGGGCTCTCTTGTGGCGCCGACGATTACGTGACCAAGCCTTTCTCGATCCGAGAGCTCACCGCGAGGGTGGAAGCACTCGTGCGGCGGACGAGCGGCCGAAGCGAGAAATCGTTCCGGTTCGGCGAGTGGACCGTGGACCCCGCAACCCTTCAGGCAACACTGGGCGGCGAGACTTGCGAGCTCACGCCTCGAGAGCTCGACCTGGTAGCACTCTTCGTTTCCGAGAAGGGCCGTGTGGTCAGTCGAAGAGTGCTGCTGAAAGAAGTATGGGAAATGGCGAAAGTGGATGAGGTCGAGACCCGAACAGTGGACATGCATATTGCCAAGCTCCGCAAGAAGCTCGACCCCGATGGGCGGCTCATTCTCACCGTTCGCGGCGCCGGCTATCGCTATCGAGGTTGAGCGATGACGCGGCTTCGACTCACCTTCATAGCGCTCGCTCTACTGCTGCTTCTGCCTCTCGGTCTCCTTGTGAGCCGGGCCCTGGCGAGCCTCAACAACGAGCGCGAGCTGCGCCATCAGATCGTGGCGGAGCGTATCTTCGATGAGATGGAGCGGGAGCTCACCGCTCTCGTTCGTCGCGAAGAGGATCGCCCCTTCGAGCACTACCGCTCTTATTACGTTTCCGAGTCGAGCGGCACTACGATCCGCTCGCCGCTGGCGGATGCGCCCGAGGAGACTTTCATCCTCGACTACTTCCTCGAGAGCCCAGACGGTACTCTCGCGAGCCCGCGGCTCGACGACGGCGCCCAGGTCACCCTCGCCCTCGTGCAAAGGCTCCTTGCTAGCGGATTCGGGGGAGGTGCCCGTCAGCCGGCTGCAGAGCAACGGCGGCAGCAACTTCCCGGCACTACGCTGGCCCTCTCGAAAGCAAAGCAGAAAGACGCGTTCTCGAAAAAGAATGTCGCCTCCGACAGCTACTTGAGGCAGCTCAACCGAGGGGCCGAATCACGGCGCGATCGAGTTGCGAAACTTTCGCAGAGCGTGGCCCGCAATGTCATGCCGTACTCCGAGGGGGAGGAGCAGGAGGCCTACCGTCAAGAGCTCGAGTTGGATGACGCGAGCGAGCCGATAATCTGGGAGGCGATTGACGTTGTCTTGGAGTCGCTCGTCGGGCAACGGTTGGACGAGCGCCATCTCGTTCTCTACCGCTCGGCGATCATCGACGCGGTAACCTATCGGCAAGGTTTCGTCGTCGATGCCAATCAGCTCGTCCAGTGGTTGGCGGCGCAGGTGCTCGACGGAAGCGAGCTCGCCACCCGCGTGGAAGTCATTTCCGCTCCCAGCGAAGAAACCTCTTACGCCGCCGACGGCTTTCGCTACCGGCATCAATTCGCCGAGCCTTTCGATAGCCTCGCAAGTGTTCTCACACTGGACCCACTGCCGGAGGCGGGAGGCGTGAGCTTCGTCTACCTTCTCTCCGCGCTCACGCTTCTCACGGGGACAGCGGGCCTCGTTGGGATCTATCGCATGGTCACGGTGCGGCTCGCCTATGCCGAGCGGCGTCAGAACTTTGTCTCCGCTGTTTCCCACGAGCTCAAAACCCCTTTGACCGCGATCCGGATGTACGCGGAGATGCTCCGCGACGGGCTCGTTTCCAATGAGGAGAAGCGCCATCAGTACTACGAGGTCATCACTAACGAGTCAGAGCGATTGACCCGGCTCGTGAACAACGTGCTCGAGCTCTCCAAGCTCGAGCGACGCGATCGTTCCTTGAGCCCGGTGCCAGGCCCACTACTCCCGGTCCTCAAGGAGGCTCGGGAGGTCATCACGCCCCATGCCGCGGGTGAGGGCTTCGCGATCGCTCTCGACGTAGCCGCCGATCTGCCCGACGCGATCTATGATCGAGACGCTCTGCTGCAAGTGCTCTTCAACCTGATCGACAACGCGGTGAAGTACTCCAAGTCAGCCCAGACGCGAGAGATCCTCCTCCGCGCTCGGCGGAAAGACGACACCGTCGAGATCAGCGTCAGCGATCGAGGTCCGGGCGTGAGCGAGGCGCACCTGAAGCACGTCTTCGAGCCGTTCTACCGAGTGGAAGCGGAGCTCACCCGCCGCTCACAGGGTACGGGGATCGGCCTCGCCCTCGTTCGTGGTCTCATCGAGTCGATGGGCGGCTCGGTGCGGGGCGAGAACGGGCGCGACGGCGGCTTCGTCGTGCGGTTAACGTTGCCTGTAGCTGCCTCGGCCTAGTCTGAGAGCTCCAGGATCGCCTGATAGGTCAGCCTCCGGGCGAGTGACCGAACATCTGGGCGACCCTCTCCGAGTTGCTGAATCATGCCCACGAAGACCAGATCTTCGGCGGGGTCGATCCAGAACCAAGTGCCGGCCAGGCCGCCCCAGGAATACTCACCTTTGGAAAACGTCTCGGCCTCGACCGGGTCCATGACCACGGCGAAGTCGAGCCCGAACCCGACCCCTGGTCTGATCTCCTCGACAGCACGGGGCAACTGGTTCCGCTGCATCAGCGCGACCGTTGTCGGCGACAGGATGCGCACGCCGTCGAGCTCTCCACCGTTTAGGAGCATTTGGCAGAAGCGCATGTAGTCCATCGTGGAGGACACGAGCCCATGGCCGCCCGCGAACAACGTTGCCGGCTCCAAGTAGTTGTGGGGGACGAGCGACTCTTCCCGGACGGTTAGGCCGCCGTCCTCACCGTAAGTGTAGAGTTGTGCGAACCGGTCCGTCTTGTTCGCCGGAACATGAAAGCCGGTGTCGTTCATCGCGAGCGGCTCGAAGATACGCTCTTGTAGGAACACGTCGAAGGATTGGCCCGACAGCACTTCGACCAAGTACGACTGCACGTCGACGGCGACGCTGTAATGCCACGTCGAGCCAGGCTGTTGGCGCAGTGGGATTCGAGCGAGCTTTTCGATCATGTCCTCGAGAGTCGAACCGCTATCGAGCACTTCCGCTTCCCGATACATCTCGTCGACCTGAGACTCCGAGAAGAAACCGTAGGTCAGCCCTGCGGTGTGGGTCATCAGCTCCCGAATCGTCATCGGGTGGTCCGCGTCTTCCGTTTCCTGTCCATCTGCCCCGATTCCGGAAGCCACTTTGAGGCCTTCGAGCTCGGGGATGTATTTTTCGACCGGATCCGCCAAGCGGAAACGCCCCTCTTCATAGAGCGTCATGAGGGCCACGCCGGTGATGGGCTTGGTCATCGAATAGATGCGAAAGATGCTGTCACGTTTCATCGGTGTGGCCGATTCGATGTCCTGCTGCCCGAAGGTCTCGAAGTGAACGACCTTGCCGTGGCGCGCCACCATCGTCACGATGCCGGCGAGCTTGCCGTCGTCGACGATGCCTTGCATGGTCTCCGAAAGACGCGCCAGGCGCTCGGACGACATGCCCACTGCCTCGGGCGTTTCCTCCGCCAGGTCGCGTGTCGCGCGTGACTGAACGTCGGCCCCCGACGTCACCTCGCATGCTGCGGTGCTCAGAAAAACAAGCGCGAGGGTCGCGAGGAGCGATAACGATCGTGTGACGCGGTGAGTTTTCATGGAATCTCTCCTTGACTGTGAAATCTCGGTGCCCAAATGGCGCGGACGCGCGCAGTTTACCCCCCTCGCGGCCGATCGGTCGAGCCTAAACTCTGGAAAACGCCTGGAAGAGCCTCGATCGCGTAGCGCCGCCCCTTACCATCCTACGTGTCTCCGGCATCGACCGCGGTGACACGAGCACTCCTGGTCTTGGGGCCGTCATCAGCCTGCCGTTTCCCAGCGTCCCGTCTCGGCGGAGCGGAAGATCGCTTCGATCCACCGCATGTTCTCGACGGATTTCTCGAGCGGGTAAACGACGTCCGTATCGTCCAGGATCGCGCGGGAGAACGCTTCCCCCTGAATGCGGTACTGATCGCACGTCAGAAGCTCGACCGTCTCGAGGCCGCTTCCGAAAACGTCGCGTCCGTCGTCGATCGAAAGGCGGCACGGCCGATCGTCGGGAGCGTTGAACGGAATGTCGACCTGTAGGCGGCCGGCGGTACCGAAGATCGTAACGCTCTGATACGGCACCATCCGCGTGCTGCAGGTGCCGATCGCCTGCCCGGACGGAAAGTCGAGCATCATCGACGTCACCACATCCACGGAGGAGCTCGGGTCCCGCTCGACGAGGCCCATCACCCGTCGCGGCTCCTCGCCGAAGACCATGCGTGACGTCATCAGAAGGTAGCATCCGATATCCATCAACCCTCCTCCGCCCGTCTCGGCGAGATTGCGAATGTTCTTCGGGTCGTCGTTGAAGTAGCTGAAGTAGCCCATAAAGGAGCGCACCTCGCCCAATCGGCCCGAACGACAGATCTCGACCGCCTTCAGCCATTGCGGGTGCGAGCACACCATGAAAGCCTCCTCGATCTTTACGCCGGTGCGATCGCGCGCCGCAAGGATTTCTTCCGCCTCGGCCGCCGACATGCCAATGGGCTTTTCGCACAGCACGTGCTTGCCGCTTTCGGCGGCCGCAATCGTCCACTCTTTGTGGAGGTGATTGGGCAACGGGTTGTAGATCGCATCGATATCGGGGTCGGCGAGCAGCTCGCGGTAAGAGCCGTAGGCCTTCGGCAATCCCAGAGCTTTCGCCGCCGCCTCGGCTTTGTGATGGTCGCGTGAAGCGATCGCCACGACCTCCGAGCACTCTCCAGAAGACATTGCGGAAATCACTTTCTCGGTGGCGATCTTCGCGACTCCAAGGACTCCCCAGCGAATTTTGGGCATGAGCCTAGCCTCAACTCCCTGCTATGCGGCAACGGTCGTCCGGAGAGCATCCAGAATTCGATCCGAAGTCGGCAAGTACTCCTTCTCGAGTCGATAAGGGAAGGGTGTGTCGAAGCCCGTGACCCGAAGGATGGGTGCGTCTAAACTCCAGAACGCTTTCTCGACGATCAAAGACGCTAGCTCGGCGCCGTAACCGCAGGTTCGGGGGGCTTCGTGCACGATGACGATACGATGCGTTTTTTGCACCGAGGCCAGGACGGTCTCTATGTCGAGCGGGAGGAGGCTTCGCAGATCGAGGACGTCCACTTGAATCTGCTCCTCCGCCGCGCGCCGGGCCACGTCCTCGGCAAGTGGCACCATCGCCCCGTAACAGATGAGGGTGACGTCCGTCCCTTCACGAACCCTGCGAGCGCTGCCGATCGGAACGGTAAACGCCCCGTCGGGAACCTCGGCACTCGTCGTCCGGTAGAGTTTTTTCGGTTCCAGAAAAATGACCGGGTCTTGCTCTCGCAAAGCGGCGAGTAGTAGGCCTTTGGCGTCATACGGATTGGACGGGATCACGACTTTGAGTCCCGCGGTGTGGGCGAAGTGGCTTTCCGGACTTTGTGAGTGGTAGAGGCCGCCACCGACGCCGCCTCCCACCGGCATGCGAACCAGCACCGGAGTGGTGAGCTGGTTTCCAGAACGATAGCGATACTTGGCCAGCTCGTTGATGATCTGATCGAAGGCGGGAAACGCAAAGTCGGCGAACTGGATCTCCGCTATGGGTCGAAGCCCGTAGAGGGCCATCCCGATCGCCGATGCGATGATACCGGTCTCCGAAAGAGGCGTGTCGAGAACACGGTCGGTACCAAAGGTCTCCTGCAAACCAGCGCTCACCCGGAACACGCCGCCCAGAAGGCCCACGTCTTCACCGAGAAGGACCACGTTCTCGTTCTCGCGCATGCCGAGGTGCAGACCGTTATTGAGCGCCTCCACCATGTTCATCCGGCTCATGGCTTTCTCCCTTTGAGGCCTCGGAGGTGGTCGGTGAGATCCTGTCGCTGCTCCCGGAGATGCCAAGGAAGATCGTCATAGACATCGTCGAAGAGGGATTCGAGTGGGGGTGGCGGCGCCGCTTCGGCTTCGGCGACCGCTGTTTGGATCCGGCTCTCGAGTGTCTCTCGGAGCGCCGCGTCTCGAGCGTCATCCCAGAGTCCTCGGGATTTCAGGTAACGTCCGAAGCGATCGATGGGATCGCGTTTCCGCCAGGCCTCGGCCTCCGCCGCTTTGCGGTAACGGGTGTCGTCATCCGAGGTCGAATGAGCGCCGTGGCGGTAGCTGACCCCTTCGACGAGTGTCGGTCCGCCGCCCTTGCGCGCACGTTCGACGGCCTCCCTCACGACGTCGTGCACCGCCAAGGCATCGGTGCCGTCGACGCGCACGCCATCGAAACCGTAGGCCTTCGCTTTGACCGCAATCGTGTCGGAGCCCGTCTGCAAGTTGAACGGTACAGAGATCGCGTACTGGTTGTTGCGGCAGACGAAGACAACCGGGAGCTTGTGGACACCGGCGATATTCATCCCGGTGTGGAAACCTTCCTCGGAGGTGGCGCCGTCGCCGAAGAAAGTCAGCACGACCTCCGGGCCTTTCTTGATTCGGGCGGCCCAGGCGAAACCTACGGCATGGGCGATACCGTTTCCGACCGGGCTGGAGATTGACGCGATATGCCTTTGCCGGGAGCCGTAGTGGGTGGGTATCTGCCGTCCCTTGCTGAGGTCTTTCGATGTCCCGAAGAGTTGGGCGAGAAACTCCTCCATGGGCACACCGCGCTCGAAGAGAGCACCGGACACCCGGTAGTCGGGAAAAAGCCAATCCTCCTCCGACAGCGTCATCGCCGCCGCAACAGCGAGGGCTTCCTCGCCTTCGGACGAGCTGTAGATGCTCACGCGCCCCTGCCGATGCAGACGGATCATCTCCGCATCGAACAGTCGTGTCTGTACCATCCGTCGGTACAAGGCGAGCAATGACTCGTCGTCGAGAGAAGGGTGGTAGGGGGCAGGGCTCGTGTCGTCATCGCCGAGGACGCGGATGAGCTCGGTCTCGGACATGATGGGAGCTTACAGGGCGGCGGCGTTCCATCCAAGCGCGTACGTGGAAGTCCCTCAGTCGGCCCTCCGGATTTTGCTCAGGTTCGTATGCTTGCCGGTCGCGGGATCGCATAAGACGCAGGCGCTATGAAGCATTTTGTATGGACTTTCATACTCATCTTCGCCGGCACGGCCGGCTTCGCGGAAACGCATCGCTTGGCTCTCACGCCGGAGAACGTGCATTGGGGATATTTCGATGCACGCATCGAGCCCGTCTTGACCATCTTGTCCGGAGACGAGGTGCTCTTCGAAACACATATTGCCCGAGGTCTCGAGCGCTTGCGGCTCGCGGGTGCTACCGACGATGAGTTCCCTGAATCGATGCGGATCGTCGAGCGGGAAGAGTGACAGAGCGCGGCCCCGGCGCGCACCCGCTGACGGGTCCCATCTTTGTCGAAGGTGCGGAGCCAGGAGACGTCCTCGCGGTTCACATCGATGCGATCGATTTTCTCATGCCCCTCGGAGTGTCGGGC
>SMVB01303859.1_pt1 | contig 25788 bp, 22 predicted proteins | sample 2456461 | NCBI WGS metagenome assembly SMVB01 (sample SAMN11095934, study PRJNA526329) | marine sediment metagenome | biome: Marine sediment; feature: Surficial sediment; material: Deep marine sediment; isolation source: Hadal surficial sediment | place: Pacific Ocean | collected 2014-05 | depth...
ATCGAGGCGGCGCTCGCCGCGTCGGCCGAGCTGCGCGCGGAGCGGGAGCGCCTCGAGGGCACGATCGGCCTCGTGCGCGAGGTGTACGGCGGGGAGCCGACGCTCTCCGAGGGCGCGCTCGCGAAGATCATGGACGCTGCAGGCGGCGCGCCGCGGCTGGGGCCCGTCATTTCGATCTGGTCGCGCCCGGCGTTCCGCGCCGCGGCTGCCGTCGTCGCGCTGATGGGCGGCGTCTGGGGCGTGCTCCGGTTCGCGGAGCCTGGTTCCATGGGCGTTTCGACGTCGCTCGAGGTCGCGCAGGCGGAGCCGAAGACGGCTGCGGACCGCGTCTACGCGGAGGCGGAAGCCATCACGACGGATGCGCGCGAGCGGCAGGTGGCGCTCGGCCTCCAGGCCCTCCGCCAGACCGGGCAGCCCGCCGACGAACCGCTGCCGGCGCCCGGGGCTGAGAAAGCCAAGGCGAGTCCCCCCCTCGGATACACGGTAGATCCGGGAGATATCTTTACGGCCGGCGTCGTGGTCGGTTCCTCGGGGCAGCTGCTCAATGACGAGAACAGGGAGCTGATCCGACCGGAGCCGGTGCTCCATTTCAGCGCTGTCGCAGATTCCAATCAGCTCGTAGCCGGACTCGCAGCCCCCCCGCCCGAGGAGGTCGTGAGGCTCGGCGAGGCGCTGAAGAAAGAGTCCGCGAACTTCTTCTCGGCGAGTCCATTTACCGCGGGGGTACCGGTCCGGGGGACCGAACTCGAGGGGATGCGGACCTTGTATAGGTACCAGGACACTGGCGAAGACCTCCTCCCGTCCGCCGGGAATGTGTGGGAGTGGACCGCGAGCCCGTCTAGAGCCTTCAAGTCGGTCATCGTTTCTGGCGCGGTGTCCACGGGCTCCGACGACTTCTTCCTCGGACGCGGGCAGGCTTCTGGCGGCGACGAGAGCCGCCGCGCACGGGCGAAGGGCACCTACCGCGGCGCCGGTGATGCGGTCCCCGTCGGCGGCAAGGGCGGCGCCGGCGCGCAGGGACCCTCTGGTCCCGGCTCACCTGGTCCGGCGAGCCCCGGGGCTCCGGCAGGCGCTCCGGGAGGCGGTCCGTCCAGTCCGACCACGGGGGGGGGCTCCCCCTCCTCTCCGACGTCTAGCGGGGCCGCTGCGAGTCTCCGTGCGCGTGTGGCTCCCGCGCGGGGCGAGCTCAATGCCCTCGGCTACGGGGGCGGCCACGAGGTCGCTAACGAAGAAGACGTGAACCTCGACGGCCTCATCGACGGCGCGGTCAACGGCTGGCTCGGGGGCGCGGACGACAAGGACCGCTACTTCCGCTACAAGCGCGGCCTCTCGCCGCTCGAGCTCCAGGAGCTCATCGAGCGCGAGTGCCGGACTCGGATCTTCCGCTGCTACCAGCGGCCGAACGAGCGTCCCTCCGCGATGTTCTTCCGCTTCTGGGGCGACAACGCGTTCGAGCTGGCGCAGCTCGACGCGCTCTCGACATTCTCGGTCGACGTCGACACGGCGAGCTACGCCCTGGCGCGGCGCTACCTCGAAGCGGGCAAGCTGCCCGAGAAGGCGCAGATCCGCACCGAGGAGTTCCTGAACTACTTCAAGCCGGACGTCGACCCGCCGCTGGAGGCGACGTTCAGGGTCGCGACCGAGCTCGCCCCGAGCCTGTTCGGTGGGCGCGAGGACAAGTGGCTGCTGCGCGTCGCCGTGCGTGGCCGCGAGGTGAGCGCGTCGGAGCGCAAGCCGCTCGCGCTCACGTTCGTCGTCGACACGTCGGGCTCGATGAAGCAGGGCGGGCGCCTCGAGCTCGTGAAGCACGCCCTCCGGCTGCTCCTCGGCCAGCTCGACGCGCGCGACTCGGTCGCCGTCGTCGCCTTCAGCCGCGAAGCGCGCCTCATCCTGCCGATGACGTCGGCGGCCCAGCGCGGGCTGATCGAGTCGGCCATCTATCCGCTGTCCCCGAGTGGGGGCACGAACGCTGAGGCCGGCCTGAAGATGGGCTACGAGGTGGCGCTCGCCGCTCTCGCGAGCGGCGTCCACAACCGCGTGGTGTTCCTGTCCGACGGCGTGGCCAACATCGGCCAGACGGATCAGGACCGCCTGAACGCGGACGTGCAGCGCCACCGCGAGCAGGGCATCTACCTGAACACGATCGGCGTGGGCATGGGCAACCACAACGACGTGTTCCTGGAGCAGCTCGCCGACAAGGGCGACGGGATCTGCGACTACTTCGACGACGCGGAGGCCGCGCGGCGCGCGATCGTCGACCGCTTCACGGGCGCGTTCGAGCCGATCGCCAGCGATGTGAAGATCCAGGTCGAGTTCGACCCGATCCAGGTACACCGCTACCGGTTGCTCGGCTACGAGAACCGTGCGATCGCCGACCAGGACTTCCGCAACGACGCCGTTGACGCGGGCGAGGTCGGCGCGGGTCACCAGATCGTGGCGCTGTACGAGCTCGAGCGCACGAGCGCGGCCGCCGATGGGCCGCTCGCCACGGTGCGGCTGCGCTGGAAGGCGCCCAAGGTCGCGCGCCAGGACCCGAGCGAGGTGGACGTCACCGAGATCGAGCACACGGTCCTGCCGCGGGACGCGGCCGGCTCGTTCGGCGCGGCCAGCGCGGGCTTCCGGCGCTCGGTGCTCGTCGCGCAGTTCGCCGAGTTCCTGCGGCGCTCGTCGCACACGCAGGGCGACTCCTACGAGCTGTTGATGGTCGAGGCGGCGAAGCTCGATTCCGAGCTCGCGGACCCGGACTTCACCGAGTTCCGGAGCCTGGTCGAACGGGCGGCGCACCTCATCGTGAGCACGATGCACCCGCGATCGGAGCTCGACCGCGCCCTCGACGAGTTCCGCCGCTTCCAGATCCTGCAAGCCGAGCTGAAGAACCTGGAGCGGGGTTCCGACGGCAAGCTGCTCGAGGACCTGAAGCGCAGGAACCAGGAGCTCGAGGACTCACTCCGGCGCATGATCCGGAAGGATCTGGAAGAGCGCAACGGGTAGTCTGATACGGAGCCAGGACAAAATCCGCCGGCACTCTCGACTGCCGGTGCGGAGCACCGGCAGTCGAGAGTGCCGGCGGATTTTGTCCTGGCTCCGTATCACCGCACGCGTATCTCGTCCCCGACACGCACGTCGCCTTCGGTCACCACGCGGCAGAGGACCCCGCGTCCGCGCCGCCCGATGCGGGTGGCGCGGGCGACCTTCTTGGCCGCCTTGGCGCCGTAGCGCTCGACGAACGAACCGCATGGGCGGTGCATGTCGGGCGACACCTCCAGCACGGCGGAACCGATCCGGAGCTGCGTCCCGACGGGGAGGTTCGCCTCGCTGAGGTCGAGGTCGACGTGCAGGTTGTCTCCAGAGAGCGGCGCCAGGGACTCGTCACCGCCCGAGATCGAGTCCAGGACGTGGATGTTGATGAGGCTCACCTGAGCCCCCGGCCGGCCGCGGTCGTCGTCGCTCCAGCGGTCGCCCGCGACGCCGCCCTCCGGTGACACGTGGATCGACTCGGGCGTCTCGCGTGCACCGCGGGACGGGCGTACGACTAGACGGCGGACGCGCCCGCTATCCGCCGGCGAGTCGGGTAGCCGGTCGAACCACGAATCGAAGCGCCAGGAGAAGTCCATGGTCCTCCCTCTATACCGCAGATTCCGGTCGCGTGCACGCGAGTGGATTGCGCGCTACCATCACGCACGATGTTTACCAAGAAATGGCGCGACCACTGGGGTCTGACGGAGGACCCGTACGCGTGCGAAGACGCGGACAAGGATCCTATTCTCGACGCGGTGGATTCGTCGGCCGTCCACTCCGGCTTCGATCGCATCTTCGGCAACCCGAAGGTCCCCGCGCCGGGCATCGTCTTCGGCGAGAAGGGGAGCGGCAAGAGCGGGCTCCGGCGGATGATGCGCCGCCGCCTGGACGAGCACAACGAGCAGCACCCGGACGACCGCGTGTTCTTCATCGAGTACATCGACTTCGACGGCTATCTGGAGCAGTTCCGCCGCACGTCGAAGGGTGCGCGCAACCCGCGCAAGGCCGCGGCCGCGGTGCTCGAAGGCTGGGAGATCACCGATCACCTGGACGCGATCCTGTCGCTGGGCGTGACCGCGATGGTCGACGAGGCGCTCGAGCGCGGGGACCGCGTGAAGGGCCTCGCCCCGAAGCAGAAGAGCGACATGCTGCTGCTCACGGCGCTCTACTACCGCTCGCCCAAGCGCACTACGGGCGAGGCGGTGCGCGGCATGCGCTCGGCGATGCGGCACGGCAGCGCGCGCGGCGGGCTCCTCTTCATCGGTTGCCTCCTGCTCACGATTCTGGGCGGACTCGTCGGCGTGGCGCCGCACCTCGAGTTCTGGCCGACCGACCTCGGCTCGCCGACATACTGGTACATCGCGGGCACCTCGCTGGCGGTCGCGGCGTGGCTGGCGTACGCGTGGTCGAACTTCGCGGTGTCGCGCGTCGCGAAGCACGGGGTCCGCGGGTTGCGCGTCCTCTCGCGCGACTCGGCGGCCCTGCGCAGCGTGCTCGAGTCGCTCGCGCCCAGGGTCCGCAACGAGTTCGGCCTCCCCTCCGGCGGGGATCCGGCGACGCGCTACGACATCTTGCGGCGCTTCCTTGGTCTCCTCGAGGGGCGGGGCTACAAGGGCTGTTACGTCGTCATGGACCGCATCGACGAGCCGTCGCTCCTATCGGGCAGCGATGATCGGATGCGCGAGTTCGTGCGCCGCATCCTCGACATCAAACTGCTGCAGTATCCGGGCATCGCGTTGAAGCTGTTCCTGCCGATCGAGATGGAGAGCCTCTACCGCACCGCTTCCCCCGAAGCTCTCAAGCGCATGCGGCTCGACAAGTCGAACCTCATCGCCGAGCTGAAATGGACGGGCGAGGAGCTGTTCGAGATTTCCGACCAGCGCCTCCTCGCCTGCAAGCTCGCCGGCCAAGAGGGGGCGAGCCGGGTCACGACGCTCACCGACTTCTTCGAAGAGGACTTCGACCGGCATTACCTGCGCGAGACGCTGTCGGGTCTCGGTACGCCGCGCTACGCGTTCGGATTCCTGTCGTCGCTCGTGTCGGAACACGTGCGCGAGCTTCCGAACGATCTCGAGGACGACGACTCGCGCTGGCGGATCCCACGCGCGCTCTTCGACGTCGTGCGCGCCCGTTGGATCGACCAGTCGGGGCTGCTCAGAAGGTCGCTCAACTAGAGGACCCGAGGGTCTTCCCGCGAGGCCTTGCCCGCCGTGTGTGCGGGCCGGCCGCCTAGGTGCCGTGGCACAGCAGGCATTCTCGCGCGCAGCGCGAAGTCAACGGCCCGTAAGGCCGTCCCGGGTTCATGCGCGACATCCTGACAGTTCAGGACCGACTTCATTCGGCCACGCTCGCTTCCGCACTGAACCCATGACGGCCCCGCGGGCCGATGGCTTCGCACCTCGCGGGAGAACCCCCGAGTGCCCTAGTCCGTCTCCGGGGCGATCTCCGACGAGGCCGGCTCGACCGCGGTCGGCTCGACCGCGACGTGTCCGGCCCCCGGCTTGGCCGGCGTGAGGATGACGTCCTCCAACAGGATCCGGTCCTCCGTGGGCTTCGAGAGCAGCGCGGGATCCGTCTCGCCGTAGCTCTCCGAGAGCTCTGCGATCTCTCGCAGCGCCTGGGCGCTCGCCGTCTGCGCCGCGTTCAAGTGCGCAAGGACGTCGAGGCTCTCCTTCAGCTCGCCGCGGAGCTCCGTCAGGGCCTCGCCCAGGAGCTCCTCCTCGGCCTCGAAGCGGAACCGTAGCGCGCTGGTCACGGCGTCGACGTACTCGCGCACGATCCGGGCGCGTGACCGGTCGAGCGTCTCGGTGCCGAAACGGGCGCGGAAGGTCTCGAGCGACTCGAGCATCGCCTGCCGCACCCCGCCGCCGAGCCGTTTGGCCTTGAGCTGCTTCGGGAGCGGGAAGTTCGGGCGATTGTCCGGTCCGAAGAGCCTCCGGCAGACGGTCGCCCTGCTGCGGAAGAGGAGCCAGTCCACGAGCCGTTTACGGACGGGGATCTCGCTGCCCCGGAGCGGCAGGTCGATGGGCTCGCGGCCCGGGTCGTCGGCGACCGCGGCCATGGCTTTCTCGCCGAGCTCGGCCAGGTGGATGCCGGACGTCGTGAGGTCGCGCCCGATGCCCGCCGGGACCAGGATGCCCGCCTGGCCCGTAGCAACCCGTTCTTCCAGGGTCTGGCGCACGAAGCCCGCGACCTGCTTGCGGCTCTCCTTCAGAACGGGGATCAGGCTCTCGCCCAGGAGGGACTGCAGGCTCGCGTTGCTCCCGAACCACTCGTCGAAAGCGGCGCGCATCGATTCGGCGGAAGACTCGTCGGCGCCACGCGCGTGCTCGAGAATCGGCGTATCCAAGCCCGCCTCCATCCCCTGGAAGTCGGCGACCCAGTCGTGGGAGGCGAGGCGCTTGACGGCTTGGAGCCGCGCCTTCTCCTTTTCTTCACGCGCCTGGAGCTCGCGCACGCGCTCGCGGAGACGCGTCGAGGCTTCCGCGCCGCACAGGTCACCGACTTCGGTGAGAAACGTCGTCGCCTGGCGCAGGCTGTCGCCGAGGAATGCGACGAGGTATTCGGTGCTGTTCAGGTACTCGGTGAGGTCGTCGAGGAACCCGTCGAAGCTCGCCTGACCCTCGTGGCCGGCCATCGTCTCCGTGTGCGACTCGCCACCCTTCAGGCGCTCACTGGCCGCGCGCAAGAGGTCCACCGGATAGATGCGCAGTCGCCCTTCCTCCGCGGCCTCTTTCAGCGGCGCGCTCATGGCGAGGTTCTCGAACGCCTCGATGAGGCGCAGCGGGTCGCTGCTCTCGAGGCTGGGCTCCAGGCTGCCGTCCGCTTTGAGGTCCACCTTGCTCGTGTCGAGGTTGACGACCAGGAAGATCCGGCTGAAGAGCTCGAGCAGCTGGTTGAACTCCTCGAACACCTGCTCGAGGAACAGGTTGTCCGACTTCACGACGAAGATCGCGCACGCCGCGGAGTTGCGGAACTCACGCGTCATCCGGTCGTACCCGAACTTCATGCGGCTGTAGAGGCCCGGCGTGTCGACGAGGACCGCGCCCGAGCTGTCGAGATGCCCGGCCGGCAGCTTGACATCGATGCGCTGCACGGCCTCGGGCAGGTGCCGGGCGGGGTCGAAATCCTCACCCTTCGTCTCGACCTCCCGGAGCCGGTCCGCGAGCTCCTTGTGGGCCCGGTTCACGAGCATGTGGAGGCTCGCGGGATCGGCCGGCCTGTCGATCCGCCCGTTGAAGCGCCGCACGACGAACTCGGGCGTCTCCGAGTGGGAGACGTACACCATGCAGGGATAGGCCGGGAGACTCGTCACCTCGCTGACGTAGGCCGCGGACACGGCGTTCATGAGCGTCGACTTGCCGCTCTTCAGGGGCCCGAAGATGATGACGTAGGCCTGCTGCTCCCTGACCTTGTCGGCCAGGGTCTCGATGTGCATCCGCGCGTCCCGGAGGTGCGGGAGGAGCTGCAGATCCAAGACCTGCTGGCTGGCCTCCCCCAACTTCTTCGAGAGCCGGTCCAGGGGCTCGAGGACGGGCCGCACGACGGAGTCGAACTCTTCGCAGAACCGGCTGAGTAGGGTGCGCATGGCGGATACCTGGGCGGGAGGTGACGGGGCGTCCCCGGGGGGATGCCCAGTCTCCGTGAGCACGCGCTCCGACGCAAGTGCTCCGCCCGGGTTCGATCAACCCGATCCGCCCGCGGCGACCCTCAGCCTGTCAGGGGATGACGGACCAGATCGGCGTGTTCACGCCGTCGGCCTCGACGAAGGAGAGAGTTTGAGCCTGGGCGTCCCAAGTCCAGTTCACGTTCGAAGAACCCGCGCGCAACACGCTGGACGGCGATTGCGGATAGCCCTCCAGGACGACGACGAGCGGGTTCCCGGAGAGTGTTCCGAGCCTGAATTGGAGGGCCTGACCCGCATCCAGGCCGAGATCGCTCGGCAGGAACCGGATCTGGGCGAGATTCTCGGTCTCGCTGAGGAACAGCTCGTTCGACGCCGGGTCGGAACGCCAGCGGAAGGGCGTGAACTGCCCTTGGGTGACCTGCGTGATCGTGAAGTGCCACCAGGTCCCATCCCGGTCCGCGAGCGTCTGGACGGGGATTCCCAGGGGCGGGTCCGTCCGCACGAACGGCTCCAGGTAATTGAGGACCAGGTTCGAGTTGATCGTGCCCCACTGGTGGACGGTGCCGGCTCCGAGCCGGAGCAGAGGGTCCGCGTGCAGACCCACCAGGTGGTCGTAGATGTGGAGCGATTGGTCGACGAGGTAGCCGTTCGGATCGTTCGGCGAGGCGAAGATCATCACGGGCACGTTGGTGAGGTTCCGGCTCATGTCGGCCGTGGGATCCACCGCGCCGGGGTAGGCGGGGGAGTCGAGGTCGATCGTCGACACCTGCTGGTACGCGAAGGGGAAGTCCGTCGGAGAGCCCCCGAACATGAGCGTGTGCTCCAGCACATTCATGACCCCGAGCGGCCAGTGATTGTAGGTGTCCCGCAGCGAGGTGGTTCCCGTGTGGTTCACGATCGCTGCGAGGCGGACGTGGGCCGGGTCCAGATGGCGGGCGGCGTAGCTCGCAGCCACTCCGCCGCCCATCGAGAACCCCACCCCGTAGACGCGATCGGGGTCGATGTTGAAGTGCTCCACCACCCAGTCGAGCGCCACCTCGATATTCGCCTGCGCGTAGGGCACGCCGAAATTCCACTCGTGGGCCCCCAGCGGGGCGATCACGTACCACCCGCGCGCCATCGCCTTCTGGTAGTAGTCCGTGTTGTAGCCGATGTCGTTCTGGCTGGCGCTCGCGCCGTGAAAGGCGACGAGCAGCGGCGCGGGGTTCAGGGGCTGGATCGGGATGGCGAGGTGGAAGACCTCGACCCAACCGGTGCCCGTGTTGTTGATCTGGATCTGGAAGACCCGCGGCCAGGGCGTCCCCGCGTAGAGCGTGGTGGCATCGAACGGGTTGCTGAAGGCCCCGCCGACAATCGTCGCGAACTCGAGCTCGCCGTCGCTCGTCCGCCCGGACCGGATGTCGGCTCGCGCCGCCTCCGCGGCCGTCACGCGGAGTTTGCCGGCGACTCCACCCGCGGGGGCGGCTTGGGGGGGAGTGACCACACAGAGGGGGATCAGGAGGGTGGCGAGCATGGGCGCTTGGGGTGGGGGATTCGTGACGGGAGACCGTCCCTGCCAGGACGAAGCCATACGAAGGATAGCGTAGGACAGGTCCTTCCGACGAACAGGTGCGCTGTTACGGAGGATTTCCCGGCGACCCGGCCCGTCAGCGTCCATCCGGGCCCGGAGCGCGTTCCTGGCGCCCCAGGTGGCGGTCCAGAAAGCCGCGCACCGCTTCGAGGTAGGCTCCGCCGCTGGCGAGGAACCCGTCGTTGTGGCCGCCCTGGATCGCCTGGAAGCTCTTGGGCTCGCACGCGGCGGCGTAGAGCCGCTCCCCATGGGCGTAGGGCACGATCTCGTCCCCGCGGCTGTGGATGATGAGCTTCGGGCACGCGATCCCACCGATGCGGCCGAGCGTGTCGAACTGAAAGCGGGCGAGGATGCGCGCGGGCAACCAGGGATAGAGTTCCTGGGCCATGTCCGGTACGGAGGTGAACGTCGACTCGAGCACGAGCGCGTCGGGTGAGCACTCGGCCGCGATGCGCGCCGCCACCGCCCCACCGAGGGATCGGCCCCACAGGATGACGCGCTCGGCCCCCAGGACCTCCCGGACGTACCGCTCGGCGGCGCGGGCGGCCCTGTAGCAGGCCTCCTCACCGGGCGACCCTCCGCTGCGCCCGTACCCGGGGTAATCGAGGATCAGGGTCGCGAGGCCGAGCCGGTGCAGGACCTGGAGCGTCTCGAGCCGGTGCGAGATGTTGCCGCCGTTGCCGTGGCAGAAGACGACGGTCGCGCGCGGCCATACTTCCCCGGTAGCCCCGGGAGAATCGGCCTGATTGCAAGGGACGAACCAGCCGTGCACGCGCTCGTCCATCTCCGTCGTGAGCCAGACGTCCTCGAAAGCGAGCCCGACCGCGGCGGGCGTCACGGCGACCTCGGCCGCGGGAAAAAAGAGGAACCGACTCTGGAAGACGTAGAGGAGGACGCAGACTCCGCAGTACGCGGCGAGGATCCAGAGCAGGACGCTCACGAAGGGCCCGCGCGGGATTCGTCCCCGGCTCACGGCGGGGACGAAGACGCGTCTCCTGCCGCCGTATGCCCCGCCCCGAGGGTCATGGACAGAACGTGACCGTCAGGCCGTCCGACAGGTTGAAGAAAGCACCGCCGGCCACGGGGTCGCGGTACCAGGCCTGGAAATGGAACGTGGCGCCGCTGCGCACGGGCGCGGGCGGCGCGTAGTCCATCGGCGCCGACAGCGTGTTCCCGCTCGCCGTCGTGGGATCGAACCGGACGAGCTGCCCGCCGACGCAGAGCATGCCGTTGCCGAACGGGATCGAGGCCTGATCCGGTCCGTAGAAGAAGATGCCGGGCTGGTTCGGCACGCCGTTCGCGACGAACACGAGGTCGTCGGCGAAAAGGCTCGTCGAACCGCTGTGCGCCATCAGCGCTCCGGGTCCGACCGAGTTCGGGCTCGCCTGACAGTACGCCGTGGGGGCTGGGCAGTCCGCGTCGCCGGCGAGCGTTCCGGCGAGGTTCAAGGTCGCTGAGATCCCGCTCGCCGCGTCCATGAACGTGAACTGGGAGGTCAACGCGGAGACGAATTGGAGCGTGGCTCCCGCCTGCGTGACCGTGCCGGACACCTGCTGGGGATCGCTGACATTGCCCGTGAGGTCGGTCATCGTCACGCTGCCGGTGAGGGGCGTCACGGTCACGAGGCCCGAGAGCGCCGTCACCGTGACCATGGTCGTGAAGTTGCCGGCTGCATCGATCGCGAACGGATCGGAAGCGAAGCTGAGCGTCAGGTTCGAGATGTCGATCGTGGCCAGCGGCGGAAGGAAACTGACGGGGTTCGGGATGACCGCGGAGATGTCCGGGAGGACGTCGGCGTTCGAGCCCACCATCTGTCCCGTGCCGAGCGGGTGCGTGGTCGCCGCGAGCGTCGCGAGCATCGTGCCGGAGAGGTTGAACGTGTTGCCAGGGTTGCCGACGAGGGGACCGAGGCTCGTCGTGCCGCTCCACGTCCAGGCGGACTGGGGCTGATCGATGGTGAAGAGGAACGGGTCCTGAGCCGCGGCCGTCGCGGCGAGGACGAGGGGCGCGAGGGTCAGGGTCGTGCGGAGAGAAGCGAACATTAGGGGGTGGTACCGCGGCTGGAGGTCCAGTCTGGAATGTGGGGCACGTGGGGTTGGCCTTCAAGCGTACACCAACCCGGCGAATGCGGAATACGATGTCCGCGGCCCGGGCGTCCGCGCTCTCCGGGTGCGCCCCACGAGATCCATGTCGACGAGCCGCCTGCGCCTGTGCCTCCTATCCCTCGCGCTGTCGGTGGGCGGTTGCGCCGCGATCGAGGGTGAGCCGTGGGAGCTGTCGCGCAAGGGCAGCTATGGCTGGATCAACCGGGCGGGGATCTACGAGGACTACGGCGTCGACACGCGCATTCGGTTCGACACGAACAACGGGCCCGTCGACGAGAAGTTTCACACCGACCTCATCGGTCGGTTCGGATTCGTGACCGGGGCCGAGTACTTCGTCGCCGACGATGTCTCGATCATCGGCGGCATCGACTACCGCAAGTTCGACTCGGAGGACACGGACGGGTTCGACTACGACACGATCGAGACGCTCGGCGGCTTCGTCGGCATGCGCTGGATCCTGCCCTACTACTGGGTCGAGCAAGGGCGGCTGCGCCCGTTCGTGCAGGGTTCGTTCGGATACTGGCCGACGACGCGGTTCGACTTCGACTTCGACCTCGACGCGCCGGGTGTCGAAGACCCCGAGCTCCACTTTCGAGGCGATGAGTACGTGTTCTTCGCGGCGTCCACGGGGCTCCTGTACCAGATCAACCGGAACCTCGTATTCGAACTCTCGGCCCTGTACGAGTGGCCGCTCATCGCCACGCGCGACAAGGACGTCGAGCTCGACCTCGGCCTGCCCTCCGTGCCCGTGATCCCCATCGACACCGAGCTCGAGCCCGAGGGTCTGATCGTCTTGTTCGGCTTGATCTGGTACTTCTGAGGGCGTCGTGGGGCAATCCGAATTCGATGCGTGCTATCGCGAGCTCTTCGGCGACCGTTGGCCGGAGCTGCGCGCGGCGCTCACGGCACCGCGGCGTTTCGGCGCGCGCGCGAATCCCTTCGAGCCCACGGGGGCGGCGGCGCTGCGGAGCCTCCCGGGCGCGCGCGAAATCGCGGGCCTCAAGGACTGTTTCGAGTCCGAGTCCCCGTTCGAGCCGCCCGAACGGGGACCCGCGGGACTCCTCGGCGCGTACCTCCTCGACGCGGCATCCGTGGTCGCGGCGGAGGCGCTCGGGGTGCAGGCGGGCGAGGACGTGCTCGACCTGTGCGCGGCCCCGGGGGGCAAGGCGCTCGTGCTCGCCCGCGCGTGCGCGGACGGGGGCTCGCTCACCGCCAACGATCGCTCGGCGGCGCGACGGGCGCGCCTCGCGCGCGTGCTCGACGACCACCTCCCGCCCGGCGTGCGCGAGCGCGTCCGCGTCACGGGGCACGACGCCACGCGCTGGTCCCTCCACGAGCGCGACGCCTACGACAGGATCCTGCTCGACGCGCCGTGCTCCTCGGAACAGCACGTCCTCGCGGACCCGCGCGCGCTCCGCGAGTGGAGCCCCGCGCGGTCCCGCCAACTCGCGCGGCGCCAGTACGCGATGCTCGCCTCCGCCCTCGACGTCGTGCGCGTCGGCGGCTGCATCGTGTACGCGACATGCGCCCTCGCGCCGGCCGAGAACGACGGGATCATCGCCCGACTCCTCGCGGACGGCCGGCGCGCGGGCCGCGCCCGCGCGCTCGAACCGTCAGGCCCCTTTGGCGAGGCCACGGAGCACGGCTGGGCGATCCTGCCCGACCGGACCGGCTGGGGGCCGATGTGGTTCGCGCGGACGAGCGGGTGAGCTAACCGCGGCCCGTCACGGCGAGCTTCTTGCCGACCTCCGACTCCACGGTCCCGCTGCCTAGCGCCGCGCGCTGCTTCATGGGGTCCAGCGTGAGCCACGCGTTCCGCGCCGCGACGTACCCGTTCCTGCGCTTGATCTTCTGCGAGGTCGTGTAGTGCTCGTGGCGGTTCTCGTACCAGGTCGCGGAGCAGTCCTCACACGTCGACCAATCGCGGAAATCGAACGTCATGTGCGCGCGCCGGAGGCTCTGCATAGCCTCCGAGTGCCAGAGCTCGCGGATCGATTGCGGCCCGAAGCGCCCGACCTTCACGCGGGCGTCGAAGTCGAAGCGGCAGACGGACATCGTGCCGTCCGAAAGGAGGAACAGCGCGTCCCACGGGTACGAACAGGACTGACGCACCTTCTTGTACAGCCAGTCCTGCGCCTTCCGCGGAATGAGGCTCCGCAGGCGGTGCGGTTCGTCGTGGGCGTAGTTCGCGTGGTTGTTCGGCCAGTGGAAGAAGAAGTCGTCTACGAGCGGACCGTACGTCTCGAAGAAGCGCATCTCCTCCGCGCGGTCGAAGTACGGCGTGATCACGCACGTGCCGACGAGCGTGGGCAGGCGCACCTCGCCCCACGGGCTGTCCCGGAGCGGTCCTTCCGCGTCGCGGATCCGCTTCAGGCGCTTCATGCCCGCGAGCACGCCGGCGGGGTCGATGCCGGGGCGGATCGCCTTGAAGGCGGCGGGGTCCGCCGCGTCGACGGAGACGTTCAGGATGTCCGGCCCCGCGTGCACGAGCTTGCGAACGAGCTCTTCGGAGAGCAGCGTCCCGTTCGTACTGAGGGTAGCGACGAGCCCGGCCGCCTTGGCGATCCGCACCATGTCCGGCAGGTTCGGATTCATGGTCGATTCGCCGATGGTGTGCAGTGTGATCCGCGGGATGTCGAGCTCGACCATCTCGCCGATGAGCTGCTCGTACAAGTCCATGGGGAGGTAGGTCCAGGGCCGCAGCATGTCCTTGTTCCCGCAGAAGCCGCACTTGAGATTGCAGGCGTTCGTCGGCTCGACGATGATCCGCGACGGCGCGTCGGGGATGATCCCGAGCGGATGCGTTCTGCGCAGCCGGACCGTTCGCAGGTGCTCGATCGTCCGCTGGAGAATCACCGTCCTCCGGACCCAGCTGCGGAGTCCCTGGGGTAAAACCATGCCAACCTCCGAACCCGACTCTACCGCTCCGCACGTGTTCTAGCTGGATTCCCCTGGAAACCGGGTGGAGGTCGTGCGGTTCGGTACAGTCGGTAGGTGCACGTGCTCGTAACCGGCGCGACCGGCTTCCTCGGCGGCCACGTGGCCGACCGGCTCCTCGCACGCGGGCACACGGTGCGCGCGCTCCTGCGGCCCGGGCGGGCGGCCGAGAGCCTCGTCGCACGCGGCGTCGAGACCTGTGTCGGGGACCTCTCCGACGAGCGTTCACTCAAGGCGGCCTGCCGCGACGTCGACGGTCTCGTGCACTGTGCCGAGCGCGTCGGCGGCGGGTCGCGCCAGGAGGGGGAGCAGCACCGGATCAACGTGGAGGGCTCCTCGGCGCTCTACCGTGCCGCGCGCAAGGTCCGCACCGCGCGCATCGTGCACGTGTCCTCCGCCGCGACCGTCGGCTGCAACAAGGACGGCGCCGTGCTCGACGAGACGACGCCGTGGGTTGGCCGTGATCGGCCGAAGCTCCACTACGTCACGACGAAACGCGAGTCCGAGGAGCGCGCGTTGGCGGCGGCGCGCGCGGGTCTCCCGATCCTCGCCGTCAATCCCGCGGTGACGATCGGGCCGGGCCTCGACCTCGGGTCGGCGCAGGGACCCGTCGCGAGCGCGCTCGCCGGTGCGCGCCGAGTCCCGAAGGGCGGTGGTTCCGTGTCCGACGTCGCCGACGTGACCGAGGGGATCGTGCTCGCCCTCGAGCAGGGTCGCGTCGGCGAGCGCTACATCCTCGGCGGTCACAATCTCACCTGGCGCGAGCTCTCCGAGGCAGCCCGTCGCCAAGCGGGGCGGGCCGGGCGCGTCCGCGAGTACCCGAACGCTCTGGGACGCGCGCTCGCCTCGGGCATGACCGTGCTCGACGCGGCGCGGCTCGCGCGGCCGAGCTTGGCGCCGGAGCGCTTCCGCGCCTGGGGCTGGTTCACGTTCGTGGACTCGTCGAAGGCGCAGCGCGAGCTCGGGTACACGGTCCGGCCTCTCGCGGAGATCCTAGCGCGCGCTTGCAGCCGGACCGGGGTACCGACACCGTAGCCGCATGGCGTGGATCCGGATGCTAGGCGACGGTGAGGGCGACGAGGGGCTCGGGGCGCTCTTCGATTCGGCGCGGGATCCCGCCACGGGGACGCTCGACGAGATCATGCGCGTGCACTCGCTCCATCCCGCCGGCCTCGAAGCTCACCTCGGGCTCTACGGCGCGGTCATGCGCGGGACGCGGAGCCTCCGCAAGGTGGAGCGCGAGCTGATCGCCTTCGTGGTCAGCGGCTTGAACGCGTGCCGCTACTGAATCGCCCATCACCGGCGCGGGCTGCGCCGGCTCCTCGCGGACGACGCGCTGCTCGCGCGGGTCGAGGCGGACTGGCGCTCAGCGGGACTGGACGAGAAACGGTGCGCGATGCTCGGCTACGTCGAGCAACTCACGCTCCGGCCGGGGTCGGTCACGCGCGCCGACGTCGACGCGCTCGTCCAGGTGGGGTTCACGGACGCCGACGTCCTCGCGGTCTGCGAGGTCACGGCCTACTACGCGTACGTCAACCGGATCGCCGACGGCCTGGGGGTCGAGATCGAGGCGGACAACTCGGACTGAATCTCCGCCTGTCGACGCCGTACCCTCCGATCGGGAAGAATCTCCCACGCATGCCCGCCTCCGACCAGAACCGCCTGGGACGCCTCTTGATGACGAGCGCGATCGTGCTCGCGTTGGGGGCGATCCTCGTGCGCGGGATCGCGCCGCCACGCTCGGGGCTGCAGGACGCCCGATGGCGCTCGGGCGCGCACCTCGAGCAGCCCCTGCAACTGCTGTCGGCGGGCGCAATCCACCGGCGGGGTGAGCTCGACGAGCGCGTGTCGGCCGAACTCGCGGGTGCCTGGCGCGAGGCGCGGGACCTGGCGTTCGGCCTGGAGGGTTGCCCAGCCCTGCGCGATTGGCTGGAGGAGCAGGACGGGCAGCGCGTCGAGCTGCTCGTCGGCCAGTTGCGCGACGGCGGTCCGGGTGACGCGCTCGCCGCGCTCACGATCGTGTTCCAGGTCGCGCGGGCGACGAAGTGGACGCCCGGTTTTCCGGCGCACGCGGAGCACGCCGAACGGCTCGGTGGTCTGCTCGCGGACTGGCTCGCGAGGTGGGGCGAGGCGGGGGTCGCCGAACCGGGACTCCACGAGGCCGCGCTCGTCGCGGCGCTGTTCTACGGGCGCGTGATGGGCGTGGCGTGGAGCGCGCCGGCGTTCGGCTACAACGCCGCGTCGCTCGACCGCGCGCGGCGATTCCTGCTCGAGCTCACGGGCGCCGGGGCGGGCGGCCGGACCCGGTTCGGGCAGGCGCTCCAGGCGCGGTACGGGCGCGCCTTCGCGGCCTTGCAGGCGGACGAGGAGGACGCGTTCTTCGCGGCCTTCGCCGAGGAGTGCGCCCTGCTCCTGCCCGATCTCGATGGGACCTGCGATGACTGAGCGCGCGCTTCCGGACGGCGGCGGCCGACGCGGCGGCGAGCTGCAGCTCGCGCTCGCGTGCGCCATGATCGGCGCGGGTGGTGTGCTGCTCGGCCTGCAGCTCGACGGGAACGGCGCGATCTCGGGTACGGGTTTCACCACGCTCGCCCTGGGCGGGCTCGTCGCGCTCGTCGCGACGCTCATCCAGCTCGGCGCCGCGGGTCGGTTGCCGCGTGACCTGCCCGCGGCCATCTCCGCGGTGATGGGCTTCCTCGGGATCACGTTCCTCATCGCGGGCGTGCTGGCGCCCGGTGGTTCGTGGATGTTCTGGGAGCTGCTCGTCCTCAGCTGGGTGCTCGCGCGCCGCAGGCGTGCGGTGCAGCCGGGCGGCCCGGAGGTCGGCGCGGGCGGCCTGCTGCTGCTCAGCCTCATGCTGCTGTTCCGGCTCTGGATCCTGTGGCAGGGCAGTCGGCACGAGTGGCAGCTCTTCACGGTCGACGTGCCCGTGCTCTCGTCGCTCCCATTCGCGTGGCTCGAGCCGGTGAAGCACATCACGATCGGCGACTTCTCCCAACAGGAGATGGGCTTCCCGCCGGCCGGTCTCGACTTCGCCGTGTCGACGACGCTCTGGACGGCGGGCTTCACGCTCTGCGCCGTCGGGCTGTGGTTGCGCAACGAAGCGGCGCGCGAGGTCGAGATCGAGCGCATCCACGCGCTCGTCGAACTGCTGCCGCCCGCCGCGGCACTCATCGTCGTTCGGCTCCTGCCGGAAACGGAATGGGAGCGGCTCGGGTTCTTCGGGCTCTCGGAGTGGCGCCTCGCACGCCGGATGGAGCAGCTCGTCTCCGAGCGCGTCCAGAATCAGTTGCAGCTCGAGGCTGCCTTCCGCGGCATGCCGCTCGCGCCCCCGGAGGGTGGCGAGGGCTTCACGGCGAGCATCCAGCAGGCGCTCGCGGGGTACGCGGCGAGCGCGCGCCCCCGCCTCCTCGGGGAGGCCGGGGAGACTGCGGCGGCCGATGAGCCCGAGCAAGAGGAGCAGGCATGAGACCCAACTGGATCGTCGTGGGGGCCCTCGCGGGGCTCCTGGGGGTGGGCTTCGGGGCCTTCGGCGCCCACGGACTCGAAGGGCGCGCGACGCCGGAGCAGGCCGAGTGGTGGGCGACGGGTGCCCACTACCACCTGGTGCACGCGCTCGCGCTCGTGCTCTACGGGCTCGTCGCGACGCGCGGCGGCCGGGGCCTGGCGGGCTGGAGCTTCGTGCTCGGGATCGTGCTCTTCAGCGGCACGCTCTACGCGATGGCGCTCGGGGCGCCACGCTGGCTCGGGGCGATCACACCGATCGGTGGTGTGGCCTTGATGGTCGGCTGGCTGGCGTTCGCCCTGCAAGCGCGGAGCGTGGCGCGCGAGTGAGCCGGGCAGCACCGGGTCAGCCGACGGCCGGCCGCGCTTCGCGTGTCGCGAAGCGCATGTAGCTCGCGAGCAGTCGCTTCGGCACCCCGTGGGGGCTGGCCCCCTCACCACCTTTGTCAGGCAGGGAACGCAAACCGTCCTGCTGCCTGGTCCCAGTACGGGACCTTCTCACCATCCTTGCCAAGCTCGCTCGAGTCACAACCGAACTCCTCGTAGATCCAGGCGACCAGCTCATGGGCGAGACGGTGGCTGTTCTTCGCAAAGGTCTTGGCCTCGAGCGAAGCCTTCAGGATCTCCGTGAGTGCGGGTCCGGAGTGTGGATCCTTCCAGTGCGACTCGAATTGAAAGCCGAGAGTCCCTTGGCGAAATGGAGGCAGGCTATGCCCCTCGATACCGACCAGGTCCAGGGCGCAGGCCACTGTCCCTTCCGCACCCGTCGATTCGATCAGGGTGCCGAACAGAACCGAGCAGGAGACGATTGTCTCGATCAAGCTGAGGGGATAGATGGTCTTGGGTCGTGGGCATCCCGGCACGCGATCACCAAGGAGAATGTCCAGTCGAGTAGCGAATCGCAGGATCCCTCGAAGATCGAACTCCAACGCGCGATACAGCTCGTCCCGCGAGCCACTCCGTAGCGTGTACTGCTTCTTCCGGCACTTCCCCACGGCGTAGTGCACACCCTCACCACGGAGCCCGATGTCGCTCGGAACTTCGACGGCTCGTCGGATGCGATCAGAACTCGCCTTGGCGGCGGAGTCGGGGATCCGTGGATCGACCGTGAAGACCAGGAGCAACCCTCCAACTCTATCCAGAACGGGACTCGCCAGGTCTTCACGCCACCGGAGGAGGACTCCCTCGGCCGAGGCCTTCGACGCATCCGGCGGCTGAGTCTGCCCACGACTCAGGGTCTCCCGGACCTCAGCCCAATCCAGCGCGACGACTCGAGCCCCGATTCGGCGGAAGACTGCAATCCGTCCCTTGGAGGAACGGACAGCGAACAGTTCCCGTTCCCCTGTCCGGGGTGGGTCCACCGAGACGAGGATCCCATCTCCCTCGAGCAACTCCAGGTGCACCCGTTGCAGAGATGGGGCGATCAGCGATGCGAGCCGGTCCCGGAGGCGACCGATCTCAGTCGAGGGATCGGAAACGGGAACGATGGAACCGTCGTCGGCGATCCCGATGACGACTTCGCCTCCGGATGAGTTCAAGAATGCGCAGACCTCCCGCGCGATGTTGTATGGCTCCGCCAGAACTCGGGGATCCTTGAACTCCAGGCCTTCTCCTTCCACCTCGGATCGGAATTCCCGCAACGTTCTCCGCCGGTTGGCCATGTCACTGCCCCCCGACCAAAACGCTCAACTCGCGAAGCGGCTGCAAGGGATCACCGTCACCCAGGGGTAGTAGCGATTCCAAGAATCGTGCTGCGTCGACGGCAGGAACGTCGGAGCGGGTCGAACGGTCGAGAGGGGCGACCAGAGTCGCGTACACCCGTCGCCGCCCACAGATTGCTTGATCGCCACCAACCTCCCGCAGGAAGCGCGCCTTCTGTTCGATCTCTGATTGCCCCGAGGTCACCTCGACGAGGAACAGCTCCTCTTCACCGTGAAGAAGCACGAAGTCGACTTCCCCCTTCTTGCCCCGGCTGCCCGGGAGCTGCAGGCAGTAGATCGCTGATCCGGGCCCACTCTCTCTTGCGACTTCCCTCAGGTGGCGCAGGACCGCGGCCTCGTAGAGGCTGCCCCGGCTGTGGGGGTCGGACATGGGATCGGCCCACCGTGAGAAAGCCGCCACCAGGCCAGGGTCCGTTCCGTGGATCTTCGGCTGACCACGGATGAGGTGAAGCGTGGAACGATCCACCGCCCGGGTTCGCGGCACTCGCTGGATCAGGCGCACGCTCTCGAGGTCGCTCAACCACCTCTCGATCGTCTCGGCCTTGGCCCCTATGGACTTGCTCAATGACGATGTATCGAGGTTTGACCCGGACCTGTCCATCAGGATCGAGAAAGCACGCTCGACCTTGGCGATGTTGCGGATCCCACCCATCTCGTCCAGCAAGACCGCGCGTGCATAGTGCTGAATGCCCTCCATCGCTTGCCGAGGTTGTCGCTCGGTGGCGAATCCGGGAAACCCACCCATGCGAAGGTACGAATCGAGATCCTGGTGCCGCGTGGCCTCGAGCGGAGACTCACCGCTCGGGGACCGTAGCTGCCTGAACTCCCGGAACGAGAGCGGTTCCAACTCGACGTAGTCCCAGCGTCCCGCACCTTCGGCGGCGCCCTCGAGCAGCCGACCGGCGTCGGACCCGGTCGCGAGAACGTCGATCCGTCCGTCATCGATGACTCCCTTCAACTGGCGCGCCCATCCCCAGCTGGCGTCAGGGGTCGGATCGGAGAGGCGGTGTGCCTCGTCGAGTACCAGGAGCGAGGGCATGTCCTTGTTCCGGAACGGATCCCACGCGGCCAGGATCTCGTCGATCGTCAGGCTGCCGCGGAGCTTGGGCTCGTCAAGAAGGACGTAGGCGAGTTGAGTGCCGGGCAGCCCATCGTGTTGGCGGGCGGCATCCGCGACCTGCTTGGCGAGCTCGGTCTTGCCCACGAAGCGCAAGCCGATCAGGAGCACCCCCCTCCTGCGGTCGCCTCGAAACAGCCGCGCCCGTACCCGGTCGAAGGCAGGCTGCCGCTTGAAGGGGAGGACGTCTGGCAGCTTGGCGTTGGGGTCTCGCCACCAAGTGTTGCGTTGCCCGAGGATCGTGGCAGCTCGACTCATGAAAGACCACTATATCGGGTATATTTGGCCCAGACAATGCCGATATAGTGGTGTTTTCTTCCGAACGGGTTCTCCCCTAGCTCCGAGGGCCACTCCCGGGCGGCGAGATGCGCCGTCGGGACCCGCCTCCACGGGGAATCGTCGGTGAGGAACATCGCCGGGCCGCTGTCATCGTCGAACCGCCGCATCGCGCGGGCTCCGTGGCCGGCGCCCGAACCCAAGGCGAGCCGCACGAACCATCCGCCGGAAGGGGCTGACGATGACAGCACTGCGCGCTGGAGGGCCGCGCGCAGTCAGCCGACGGCCGGCCGCGCTTCGCGTGTCGCGAAGCGCATGTAGCTCGCGAGCAGTCGCTTCGTGACGGGGCCCGGCGCGCCCGAGCCGATCACCACGCCGTCGATGCGCACGATCGGAACGACGCTGCGGATGGAGCTCGCGAGGAAGGCCTCCTCGAGGTGCTCGAGCTCACTCTTGCGCACGGCCTGTTCCACGACTCGGAGGCCGTTCTCACGCGCGAGGCGCACGAGGAATTGGCGCGTGATGCCCTCGAGCACGCCCGTGCCGGCCGAGTGGAGCGCGCCGTCCTTCACGGCGAAGAAGTTGCTGCTCGTACCCTCGAGGATGCGCCCAGCCTCGTCGACCATGATCGGCTCGTACGCCTCGCGGGCGCCGGCCGGATAGGCTCGCCGCGCGAGCACGAAATTCGCCTCCTTGATGAGCGGGCGCGTTCGGCGCAGGTCGTCGACGAGCTGGACCGTGACGCCGCGCTCCATCAGCTCGGTGGGCACGGGGACGAACGGCGAGAGCGCGATGAGCGTTCGGCTCGACGTGCCGAGCTGGGTCGCCGGCGCGGCGAGGATGTCGAAGCGCACGCGCGCATCGGGGAGCGGGTAGGCGGAGACGACTTCGTGCAGCGCGCGCCGGAGCGCGTCGCGATCCAGCTCGAAGTCCCACCCGAGCCGAACCATCCCGCGCTGCGCGCGATCCAGATGCTCATCCAGGCCGAGGAACCGCACGTGGTCGAAGGTGCGCAGCCCCTCGTACACGCCCAGCGTCACGGCGTCGAATGCCTCGTTCACGTCGTCCACGCCACCGGGCACGGAGAGCGGCACCGGACCGTCCGGATGGACTGCGTGAAGTTGGACGGCGCGCGCCGATGTCGGATCGGAGAGGGGCATCAGGGCAGGATCCTACCGGCTCCCGGGGTTGGTTCGGAGTGACCGTTCGTGCCCAACGGAGAGGACAGGGCCGCGGACCGGATCGGGCCGTGGACGGGCGCCGGCGTCGCCCGAAACCCGTTCGAGCTACAGATACGCGGCGTTCCCTACCGATTCGGAGGGCGGGGGTTCACGCGGCACGCTTCTCGCAACTGTTTCACGCCTGCCAGCGGTACGCTTGTCACTCGCGGGCGCCGACGTATCATCGTCGCCCGCAATTCACCAGGGGTCCCTCTTCGGTCCGGATGCAGCGCCAAACCCTCGTTCTCGCCCTCCTCTCACTCGCGGCCGCCGCGTGCCAGTCCCCGCAGCGGGAGTCCGCGCCCCCGGACTTCCCCCCGATCGAGGCCTCCGAGCTCGGCACGATGCACAACGTCGTGGTGAGCGAAGGGCTGTGGTTCGGCGGCAGGCCCTCGCTCGCGGACCTCGACCTGGCGAAGCGCCGGGGGATCGGTCGGGTGATCGACCTCTGCCTCGCGTCCGAAACCGAGGGGCTCGACCTCCGCGGGGAGAGCTCGCGGCTCGGGCTCGAGTGGCTCGAGGTCTGGCTGGAAGGTGACGAGATTCCCGATGAGTCGGTCGATCAGGTCATCACGGCGCTCGGCTTGGACGATGGGGTGAGAACCCTGATGTACTGCGGTGACGGTTCGCGCAGCGCGATGTTCTTCGCCATCCATCGCGTCGTGAACGCCGGAATGCCGGTCGAGGCGGCGCTCGTCGAAGCGCGCGGGGCCGGAATGCACCCCGGCGCGGCGGAAGCGTTCGTCCGCGATCAGGTCGAGCGGCTCAGGGACGCGGGATCGCGCTGACGGCGCTCTTTCCTGTCGCCCGCCAGGCAATCGGCCTATCCTTGGGCCCCCCTGATGTCGGGACCGGGAGCGCTGGACGGCGGGGGGAGACCATGAGCGAGCCGCGAGCCACCACGTACTGGGACTTCATTCGCGTCGACGATCTGATCGCGCTCCAAGGTGGGCTCGCGGACGACGAGACGAAACTCTCGAACGAGGAGGTCCTGTTCATCACGGTCCACCAGGTCTTCGAGCTGTGGTTCAAGCTCATCCTGCGCGAACTGCGTTCGGCGCGCGACCTCTTCCAACGCGAGAGGGTGGCCGAGCAGGAGCTCTCGGGCGTCGCTGACCGTCTCGCCCGGGTGACGACGATCTTCCGCGTGGCCACCCACCACTTCGAGGTGGTCGAGACGCTCGGGACACGCGAGTACCTCGAGTTTCGCGACAAGCTGATGCCTGCGAGCGGCTTCCAGAGCGCGCAGATGCGCATGATGGAGATCCTCCTCGGGCTGGAGGAGTCCGAGCGGATCCCCTTCGGAGCGGAGGGGAGTTACATGGCGGCGCTCCTCGAGCCGGATGGCTCCGAGAGCCCGTCGATGGCACGCGTGAAGGCTCAGCTCGCGGACACTCCGACCCTCAAGGAGGCGATCGATGGTTGGCTCTACAGAACGCCGATCGACGGCGTCGGCCACGACGCCCCCGGCGCGGACGAGCACCTGCAGGCCTTCATCGAGCGGTTCCTCGCGGCCCACGGCGCGGAGAGCGACGCGTCCGCGCAGCGCGCCATGTCGCTCACGAGAAACTCCGCGGACGTCGCGCGACTGCGCACGATGTACGCGAAGGAGCGCGAGTCCCTCCACGCTTTCCTGAACCCGAGCGAGGAGGAGGGCGGACGCCGCCGGGCTCGCATCCGGACGGCGATGCTCTTCATCGAGACCTACCGCGACCTGCCTCTGCTCGCATGGCCACGCGAGATCCTGTCCGCCGTCATCGCGCTCGAGCAGGCCTTCCTGGTCTTCCGCCAGCGCCACGCGCGAATGGTCGAGCGCGTCATCGGGCGCCGGACGGGCACGGGCGGCAGCTCCGGCGTGCAGTACCTGGACGACACGGCGCTCGCCTACCGGATCTTCCGGGACCTCTGGGCCGTGCGCGCCATTCTGCTCAAGCCCTCCGCCACTCCGCCCATCGAGAATCCGGGCTTCTACGGCTTCCGGGCGGGCAACTGAAACGAAGACGCCCGGTCGCGAGGACCGGGCGCCATGACAGTCGCTGGCTTGGCGCGTCCTACTGGAACGTGACCTGCAACCCGTCCGAGAGGTTGAAGAATGCGCCGCCGGCATTCGGGTCCCGATACCAGGCCTGGAAATTCCAAGTGGAGCCGGCCGTGATCAGACCCATCGCCGTCGGCGGATTCTGGAAGTCGACCTGGTGGGTAATGACGTTGTTCGTGGCGTTCTCGACGTCGAGGCGCGAGAAGAATCCGTCCACGCACCGGAACCCGTTGCCGAACGGCACCTGAGTCTGGTTGGCGGCGTAGAAGAACAGCCCGGGCTGGTTCGGGACCGGCTGGGCGGACAGCGTGAAATTGTTGTTTGCGACGGTCGTCGAACCGGTCGCACCCATCGCCGCTCCCGCGCCCGTCGAGTTCACCGTAGCCTGGCAGTAGTGGGTCCCGATCCCCGTCGATCCGCTCAGCACGAAGTCGTCGAAGTAGAGCTCCGTGACGTGCGGGCGTATGCACGGTGTCCGCATACAGGTTGATGGCCTTGATGCGATTGTTGTTGTAGCTGGCCGTCCCGAACGGGCCAGCGGACCACGGGTACGTGTCGATCGATGCGCCGTTGTAGTAGATCATGGTGATGTAGGCGCCACCGGGCTCGAATCCGGACTGCGATGCTCTCCATCGAGACCTACCGCGACCTGCCTCTGCGAGCGCGGCCGCGCGAGATCCTGCCCACCGTCATCGCGCTCGAGCAGGCCTCCTGGTCTTCCGCCAGCGCCACGCGCGCATGGTCGAGCGGGTCATCGGGCGCCGGACGGGCGGGGAGGGTCGCCCCGGCGCGTAGTCCCTCGGCGGCGCGAGGCTCGCCGACCGGATCTCTGGCGAGCTCCGGGCGGGGCGATCGGTACTGCCCGGGCCCGCGGCGGCTCCACCCCCTCGGAAACGCGAGCTGCCACGGCTTCCACATGGACGACTGAAACGAAGGAGCCCGGTCGAGGTGACCGGGCTCCAAAGTTTCGGCTGGGATACGAGGGGGTGCGGCGCGATAGCCGCGGGGGCTTCCAGGAGGCCCCCGGACCCCTCGTATCTCAACGTGGGAGAGCTCGAACCGGGCGCGTCAGGGAGTGTGGACGATCTCCAGGCCGTCCGAGAAGTTGGCGTTCAGTCCGCCTGCCATGGGATCGCGGTTCCAGCGCTGGTAGTTGTAGCTCGAGCCGGCGACGACGTTCAATCCGCCCGCCGCGGACGTCGCGTAGTCGATCACTTCCGTGATGGTGCCGCCCGAGGAGACGTTGATCACCGCGAAGCGCTGCAGGCCGTTGGGGTTGACGCAAAGGAAACCGTTGAAGAACGGAATCGTGGCTTGAGTCGGCCCGGCGAGGAAGGTCCCGGGCTGATCATTGTTGACGGGGAGATTGCTGGACGTGAGGACGAGGTCGTTGTTGGAGATGCTAGCCGAGCCCGAGGCCGAGATCGTCGCCGCAGAACCCGAGGAGTTCACCGTGCTGATGCAGTAGTTTGTCCCGATCGGGCAGCTGCCGTTGGCGGTTTGGGTCAGGCTGATGTCGTCCCAGAAGATGGTGGAGGAACCAGGGACGGGATACAGGTCGAGCGCTTCGATCTTGTTCGCCGCGTGCGAGTCCTGACCGAACACGCCCCCCGACCACGGGTAGCTTCCCAGGAGGTTTCCGTCGTAGTAGACGA
>SMVB01150030.1_pt1 | contig 25762 bp, 20 predicted proteins | sample 2456461 | NCBI WGS metagenome assembly SMVB01 (sample SAMN11095934, study PRJNA526329) | marine sediment metagenome | biome: Marine sediment; feature: Surficial sediment; material: Deep marine sediment; isolation source: Hadal surficial sediment | place: Pacific Ocean | collected 2014-05 | depth...
CCGCGGCGCCGGCTGGGCCGTTATCAAAGTGGTGTGGGGGTCGCGCTGGGATCCACTGCTGGCGCGCGATGACCAGGGGTTGCTCCACCGCGTCATGGAGGAGTGCGTTGACGGCGATTACCAGACCTACAAGTCGAAAGACGGCGCGTATGTGCGCGAGCATTTCTTCGGCAGGTATCCCGAGCTCAAGGACATGGTCGCCAATATGTCGGACGACGACATCTGGCGTCTGGACCGCGGCGGGCTCGATGCGCTGAAGGTGTATGCGGCCTACGACCGCGCCATCAGGCACGAGGGTCGGCCGGTCGTTATCCTGGCCAAGACGGTCAAGGGCTTCGGCATGGGTGAGGCCGGCGAGGGCAAAATGACGGCCCACCAGGCGAAGAAACTCAATTTCGATGACCTGAAGGCGTTCCGCGACCGCTTCGATATTCCGATCACGGACGCCGAGCTCGATGGTGATGCGGTGCCTTACTACCGGCCGGCCGAGGGCAGCGAGGAGTTGCGTTACCTGCACGAACACCGGGTCGGGTTGGGCGGCTACCTGCCGCAGCGTTCCACCAACGTCGAGCCGCTGGAGGTGCCGGCGCTCGATGCCTTCCAGACTCAGCTCGACGGTTCCGGCGAACGTGAAATCTCGACGACGATGGCGCTGGTACGCATGCTGACCAGCCTCGTGCGCGACAAGCATATCGGCGAGCGCATCGTGCCGATCGTGCCGGACGAGGCGCGCACCTTCGGCATGGAAGGCATGTTCCGCCAGATCGGCATCTACTCGTCGAAGGGCCAGACCTACAAGCCCCAGGACGCCGATCAGCTGATGTATTACCGCGAGGATAAGAAGGGCCAGATACTCGAGGAAGGCATCAACGAGGGCGGTGCATTCTGTTCGTGGACCGCGGCCGGCACGAGTTACTCGCACAGTGGCGTGCCGATGATCCCGTTCTACATTTATTACTCCATGTTCGGCTTCCAGCGCATCGGCGATTTTATCTGGGCCGCCGGCGACATGCAGGCGCAGGGTTTCCTGATCGGCGGCACGGCCGGGCGCACGACGCTGGCCGGCGAGGGTCTGCAGCATCAGGATGGCCACAGTCTGATCGTCGCGCCGACGATACCGAACTGCGTGGCGTACGACCCGGCGTATGCTTACGAACTGGCCGTTATCGTCCAGGACGGCCTGCGCCGGATGTATGTCGAACAGGAAAAGATTTTCTACTACATCACGTGCATGAACGAAAACTACGTGCAGCCGGCCATGCCTCCGGGCGTCCAGGACGGCATCCTCCGCGGCATGTATCAGGTGCACACCGGCGGGCAGGGCAAGCTGCGCGTGCAGTTGCTGGGCTCGGGTGCGATCCTGCGCGAGGTGCTGGCTGCCGCGCAGATGCTCGAGAAGGAATACGGTATTCCGGCCGACGTCTGGAGTGTCACGAGTTTTTCGGAATTGCGCCGCGACGGCATGGAGTGCGACCGCTGGAACATGCGCCACCCCGGCGAGACCCGGCACGACTCGTACGTGACGCGCAGCCTCGTCGCACGCCAGGGGCCGTTCATCGTCGCGACAGACTATATGCGCATCGTCGCCGATCAGATTCGTCCGTGGGTGCCCGGCACGTATGTCGTGCTGGGCACCGACGGCTACGGCCGCAGCGATTCACGCCGTGCATTGCGCGATTTCTTCGAGGTCGATTGCAAGCACGTCGTACACGCGGCGCTGAGCGCATTGGCGGATGAAGGCTCGGTTGATGTGGCGACCGTAAAAAATGCCCTGAAAAAACTGAACATTGATCCCGAAAGACCGAATCCGGCCCGGTGTTGACCCGGGAGGACTGCTCAAAGGGAGTTGATCCAGGTATGCAAAGAAGAGTCGAATAATGTCGAATCGTCACGAAATCCGGGTCCCGGATCTCGGTGAATTCTCGGATGTCGAGATCGTCGAAGTCATGGTGGCGGTCGGCGACCATGTCGCCGTGGAAGACCCGTTGATTACGCTGGAAACCGATAAAGCCGCGCTGGAGGTTCCGTCGAGCGGCGAGGGCACGATCGTCGAGATACTGGTCGCGTCCGGCATGCGATTGTCCGAAGGCGACCTCATCGTGGTGCTCGAGACGGCGGAAGCGGAGCAGACCACGACGACCAAGACCATCGACGAGACTCCGGCCAGCGTAACTGACGAGCAGATCGTGCAGATCGAGATTGAGCCCAAGCCGGGCCGAGTCGAGGCGACAGGGCCGGTCGCCGTAACCGCGCCACCCGGAACAGCCGCACCGGCCAGGTTGCCACCGATCGACGAGCAAACCTTTGGCAAGGCGCACGCGAGCCCGTCGGTCCGCAAGTTCGCGCGCGAACTCGGTGTGAATCTCGGCGACGTCAAGGCAGCGGGGCCGAAGGGTCGGGTGCTGCAGGAAGACGTCAAGGCCTTCGTCAAGGCAGTCATGAGCGGCGCCGGGGCGGCGAGTGGCGGTTCGGCGTTGCCGAAACTGCCGGAAGTCGATTTCGCGAAGTTCGGCAAGATCGAGGTCAAGCCGCTGACTCGCATTCAGAAAATTTCCGGCCCGCGGCTCCACGCGAGCTGGGTCAACATCCCGCATGTCACGCAGAACGACGAGGCGGACCTGACCGAACTCGAAGCGCGCCGGCAAAAACTCAAAGGCGCGGCAAAAAAGCAGGGTGTCAGCCTGACGCCGCTGGCGTTCGTCCTGAAGGCGGTCGTGATTGCGCTGAAGGAGTTCCCGGTTTTCAACACTTCGATGTCGCCGGACGGCAAGAGCCTCGTGCACAAGAAGTATTTCCACCTGGGTTTCGCGGCCGACACGCCGAACGGGCTCATGGTGCCGGTGATTCGCGATGTCGATATGAAGGATGTCATGAGCATTGCCACCGAGCTCGGCGAGCTCAGTCAACTCGCGCGCGACGGTAAACTGACGGCCCGGCAGATGCAGGGCGGCACGTTCACGGTCTCGAGTCTCGGCGGCATCGGCGGTACGACCTTCACGCCCATCATCAACGCGCCCGAAGTTGCGATCCTCGGCGTGGGGCGCTCGCAGATGAAGCCGGTCTATCAGGATGGTGAGTTCGTGCCTCGGTTGATTCTGCCGATCTCCCTGTCCTACGATCATCGCGTCATCGACGGCGCGACCGGGGTGCGTTTCACGACGTATCTCGGCCAGGTGCTGGCGGATGTCGATCGCCTGATGCTCGGCACTTAGGGGTTGACGTCATGAGTGACTTGCTGGACGTCAAGGTACCCGATATCGGCGAGTTCGATGCGGTCGAAATTATCGAGGTGCATGTCGAGGTCGGCGATCGGGTTGCGCCGGAAGATCCGCTGATCACGCTCGAGAGCGACAAGGCTGCGATGGAAATGCCTTCACCCGCGGCCGGCACCGTGCGGGAGATTTCGATTGCGCTCGGTGATCAGGTGTCGGAGGGCAGCCTGATCGTCCGGCTCGAGGCGATCGACGCATCGGTAGCCGATCGGTCGACCGGCGCGGAGTCATCTCCGGAAAAGTCTGGGCAGGAGTCCGTCGCGGCGGATACCGCATCGGGCAGCGCGACGTCGGCAGCATCCGCTGCCACTGCGACGATTCCGTCCGGCAGCTACGATGGCGCCGTCGATCACGAGGCCCGGCTCGTCGTACTCGGCTCCGGGCCTGGCGGGTACACGGCCGCATTTCGCGCGGCCGACCTCGGCCTCGACGTCATCCTGATCGAGCGTTACTCGTCGCTCGGTGGCGTATGCCTGAACGTCGGGTGTATCCCGTCCAAGGCGCTGCTGCATGCCGCCAGGGTTATCGAGGAGGCCGAGAGCATGGCCGAGTGCGGCATCACGTTCGGCAAGCCCGAAATCGATACCGACGGGCTGCGTGCCTGGAAGAACAAGGTCGTTGGTCGCCTGACCGGTGGGCTCGAGGGGCTGGCCGGGCAGCGCAAGGTCAAAGTGATCCGTGGCACGGGTAAATTTATATCGCCAAACCATATTGCCGTAACTGGCGGGGGCCAGACGGAGGTCGTTGCATTCGAGCAGTGCGTGATCGCGGCCGGTTCCGAAGCCGTAAAGATCCCGGGCTGGCCGGAGGACCCGCGCATCATCGATTCGACCGGTGCGCTGGAACTCGACGTGCTACCCGAGCGCATACTCGTCGTCGGCGGTGGCATCATCGGCCTGGAGATGGCGACGGTGTACTCGGCGCTTGGGGTGGAGGTGTCAGTCGTCGAGCTGATGGTTCAGCTGATGCCGGGGTGTGACAAAGACCTGCTGCGTCCGCTTGTCAAACGCATCATGAAGCGCTATGGAAATATCTGGACCGGCACAAAAGTCACCGGCATGATCGCGACCGACGCCGGCATCGAGGTTTCGTTCGAGGGCAAGAACGCACCCGACAAGGATATGTTCGGGCTTGTACTGGTTGCGGTCGGGCGGGCGCCAAACGGCGGCAGCCTTGATGCGGACCAGGCGGGTGTCAACGTAGACGAGCGCGGCTTTATCGCGGTCGACAAGCAAATGCGTACCAACGTGGCGCACATTTTTGCGATTGGCGATCTGGTTGGTCAGCCGATGCTCGCGCATAAGGCCACCCACGAGGGTAAAGTTGCAGCCGAAGTTGCCGCCGGGCACAAGCGGGCATTCGACGCGCGCGTCATCCCGTCCGTGGCGTATACGGATCCCGAAATTGCGTGGGTCGGTCTGACCGAGACGGAGGCGAAGGAGCAGGGCGTTGCCTACGAGGTCGGCAAGTTTCCGTGGGCTGCCAGCGGTCGTTCGTTGTCGCTGAATCGCGATGACGGGATGACGAAGTTGTTGTTCGATCCGGATACGAAGCGGGTCATCGGCGCCGGTATCGTCGGCCCGAATGCGGGTGATCTGATTGCCGAGGTGGGGCTTGCGATCGAGATGGGTTGTGATGCGGAAGATATCGGCTTGACGATTCATCCGCATCCGACGTTGTCGGAGACGATCGCGTTCGCGGCAGAAGCGTTTGACGGGTCGCTGACCGATTTGTACATCCCGAAGAAATAGCGGGCGCCGGGATTCGTTACCTCTGATCATCACCGCTCTAATTGTGTTTCAGAATTTATCCATCCTCTCGGCCCGCTTTCAGATGACGAGGTGTTCTCGGCAATTCGCCAGGTTACGGCGGCGGGAAACACTTTTGGAGACGACTACACAAGTGGAGAAATGTATTTCGGTGGTGGCACGGCGCCATAACGGGCGCCAGCCATGTGCCTGGTTGCCGAGATTGTGTTTGGATCGTCACAGTGTTTTGAACATGGGCCGACTCAGTGAATAAGGCCGTCAAGGCAAGCTTGTTGTCGGCTCTTGTATTTCCCGGCAGCGGGCATTTTTTGCTGAAGAAGTATATTCCGGGTACGGTTTTAGCGGGCACGGCGTTTGCCGGGCTTGGTTTTTTGATTGCAGAGGCCGTAGAGAAGGCTGTGCAGATTACGGAAAAGATTCAAAGTGGTGAAGTCCGTATGGATGCCGCAACCATCACGGAATTGGTTTCGAAGCGGGCATCGGGCGCCGATGCTCAACTGCTGGATTTTGCCATGGCCGCTTTGTTAATTGCCTGGCTAATTGGAATCGTCGATTCCTACAGGGTTGGACGTGCGCAAGACAAGAATGTGAACGGAGGCGCGTAACAACCAGAGCACGGGTGCGCTGAGAATGAATCGCGGCTAAAGCCGTTCCAGCACAAGCTGTAAAACCTGCTTCCACATAAAACCACTCAGCGGGTATTGAGTGGTCTGTAACCCGTTAATATGGATATCAGGCAACTTGGCCGGCAGCCTGGGCGGATGCCCAGGCCCACTGAAAGTTGAAGCCACCGAGATGCCCGGTGACATCGACGACTTCGCCGATGCAGTACAGGCCCGGTTGCCGCTTGCATTCCATGGTCTTTGACGACAGTTCATCGGTATCGATGCCGCCCCGTGTGACCTCTGCTGTGCGGTAGCCCTCGGTGCCGGCTGGCCGCAAGACCCAGCCGTGCAGCTGCTTTGCCACCTGTCGTAAACCATCAGCGGAGACTTCAGCCAGCGGTTTTTGCGCCAGGTCCTGCCAGAACAGTGACTCCAGTTCCCGCACCAGGGCCCGCGGCAGGACTTCGGACAAAACCGTACGCACGGCGATTTTGGGCTGTGCCAGTTTTGCGTCCAGCAGCAGCGCTGCGGCGTCGTTGTCAGGCAACAGGTCCAGACAGATGGTTTCGCCCGGGGTCCAGTAACTGGACAATTGCAGAACGGCGGGACCGCTGATCCCTCGATGTGTAAATAAAATGCTGTCGGTGAAGGTCACGCCGCCGCCCGTGAGTGTAGCGCGCAAACTGACACCGGCGAGACGTTCCGTCATGTCGTGCAGGGAACCGGAAAATGTAAATGGAACCAGCCCCGCGCGCGTTTCACGCACCGCCAGCCCGAATTGCCTTGCCAGGCGGTAGCCAAAATCAGACGCACCCATTTTGGGGATAGACAGCCCACCGGTGGCGATGACCAGTGATGCGGAGCAAAATTCGCCCTGATTGCACGCCACGGAGTAGCATTCCTGATGTCCAACTGATGTGATGTCGCAGTCTGTCAGTATGTGCACATCCGCCTGCCGACATTCAGTCTGTAATACGGTGAGAATGTCTTTTGCCGAGTGATCGCAAAACAGCTGTCCGAGCGTCTTCTCGTGATAGGCGATGCTGTGTTTTTCGACCAGCGCAATGAAATTCCACTGCGTATAGCGGCTGAGCGCGGAAATGCAGAAATTCGGGTTGCCGGAAATAAAGTGGGCTGGCTCACAATGCAGATTGGTAAAGTTACAGCGGCCGCCCCCCGACATGAGGATCTTTTTGCCGATTTTGCCAGAGCCCTCGAGCACGATCACGCGCCGGCCACGTGCCCCGGCCGCAATGGCACACATCAGGCCCGCGGCACCACCCCCGAGGATAATGACATCGTAATTCTTCACGGCGAATAGACAGCAGAGCGAAAAAGTTCCGGATCACTGGTGCCCCGTAAACTGTCCAGACGACATGCAGCGGCTGTTGCGGGAGCGGCTCCCGCAACAGCCGCTCGCACGAAGAAATTCAAGAACGAGTCACCGAAGCTCATCGGGTACCACGAGTGGCGCCGCCGCGCTCAGTCGGCGACGTCCGCTGCAGCGGGCACAGGCACCAGCCGGATTATCCGGCCACCTGCCGCATTTTCCAGCAGAATGTACAGTTCGCCGCGAGGACCGAGTTCGATATCCCGAAACCGAGCCAGGTCTTCCAGCAGAGTCTCAGTATGCACGACCTGGCCGCCCACGACCTCCATGCGCAGAAGATCGGTGGCGCGCAGCGTGCCGACGATAATGTTGTTGTTCCAGCCAGGAAACTCTGCGCCCGCATAGAAGATAAAACTGGAAATGGCGGGTGACGGGGTCATATCGACGACGGGAAATTCGGCGTCCACCGCATTCAGCTCGATGCCGAGTTTTGCAGCCACGTTGACCGGTCTGCCATCGTAATTCACACCGCTCGTAAACACCGGCCAGCCGTAATTGCCGCCCGGCACCAGTCGGTTGAGTTCGTCGCCACCGCGCGGTCCCATCTCGGTGCTCCAGAGCTCACCCGATCGGGGGTTGAATTCGAGCCCTTGCACGCTGCGGTGCCCATAGGTCCAGATCGAGTCCAGGGCATCCGGGTCATCGACAAAGGGATTGTCCGACGGGATGCGCCCGTCGTCATGCACGCGGTGAATTTTGCCGTAGGGGAGACCGAGATCCTGAATGCCCAGAACATCCAGGGCTCCCTTCATGCCAACGCTGATATAGACATGGCCCTCATCGTCGAAGGTGATACGCCCTCCGGCGGCCAGGTCGGTCGTATCGGTATAGGTCTCGATATCCGCCTGCCAGATTATCTCTTCATCGATCCACGTACCCTCTTTGATGCGCCCGCGGACGAGCCGGTTCATGGAAACCGGCCGTTTCGCACGGCGGCTGAGCTCGGTGCAATCGCTGCAGCGATCGGTATGGTGAATATAGATCCAGCCGTTTTCCTCGAATTGCGGATGCAGGGCGACATCCAGCATCCAGCCGATGCCCATGACTTGCCCCAGGAAAACTCCGGAGTCGTCATAGACCGGTGGCGTTCCGGCGATGGGCCTGGATTTTTCGCCATTCCTGGAGATAATGCTCAGGCCGCGCATCCGCTCGGACAGCAGAATGCGGCCATCGGGCAGGGGTGCGATGGAGAAGGGCATCGCATCGAGACCCTCAGCAATCGTCTCGATGCGAAAGGCATGACGTTCACTCTCAATAGTGCCTGCGGGGATGGCCAGCAGGATGTCGGCTCTTTTGTCGAGTATGGTCGTACCTTGTCTTTGTTCCGCCACATACAGCGCCAGGTTCCATATCTGGCTCTCATTCAGGGTCGCGGACCATGCAGGCATGCCCGTTTCGGGAAAGCCACGCGCAATACTCGCGGCGAGTTCCTTGACGGAATCGCCGTGCCGCAGATCGATGCCTACCAGCGGCGTGCCCAGTGCGGCGCCCTGCAGGTCCTCGCCGTGGCATAGCGCGCACTGTTCATTAAATTGCTCAATGAAACCGTCGCGCATGGGTATCTTGCTGAGCGCCTCCCAATTGACTTTGCTGGGGTCGAACCCTTGGGCACCCGGTTGATCGACAGCCACCGTGAGGCAGGTCGCCATGCATAAAGCGATCAGGAGACGTTTGTCGGCAGCTTGAATAATAAAAACTCCTCAGTCAGCAAGAAAGCATAATCTATCAGTGTGTTGTCGGCCGCGGGCAATCCATTTCGTGGCACAATGGTGCCGATGTGGCCGGGAGGCAGCGGCTGGTAGCGAATTATCGCAGCGGTGGCACGGAAAAGGCAGCTTTTCGGCGGAGACTTTGTGGTAACGTCTGGCACTTATTTTTTCACGGAAGGATCCGCTATTATGGCCAGACCAGGACCGGAAACTCAGGCGAAACGCCGCCGTGAGCAGGCAAAAAAGGACAAGCGCAGGGCGAAGGAAGAGAAAAAGGCCCTCAGGAAAGCGTCTCAATCGGCCCCGGGGTCTGAGGATGAGAATCCCTCATCCGAATCTTCGCAGGTCATTTCCGACTAAAGTTGCGGCCAGCCCATCCGGTTTCACCGGTTCTTTCCGGTATTTGCCAAGGCTCATGGCTTGCGTTTGGGCGGAGCATCACGCAGTATCGCGGGCGCGATCTACGTTTTGGCCTTCTGTCTGAGCTACCCGTATGTATCCGGGCATCCGATTCAAGTCACCCACTACGACCAGGTTGTTCGTTACCGTGCCCGATTTCCGCACGGAATCTCATTATGGAGGCCAAACATGGCTACAGGAACTGTTAAATGGTTTAACCCCTCGAAGGGGTTTGGATTCATCGAGCCGGAATCCGGCGGCGCTGACGTGTTCGTACACGCAAGCGCGGTGGAAAAGGCTGGCATGGGCACGCTGACCGAAGGTCAGCGCGTCGAATACGATGTCGTCGAAGAGCGCGGCAAGTCGGCGGCCGGCAACCTGAAAGAAGCCTGATTACCCGAATCGGCGCCTGCGCAGGGCCCGGTCAGTGAGCAAAAAGGCGGCCCGCCGGGGCCGCCTTTTTTTATGGTGCGCCATAGCGATTCAATATTCCCGTGCTGTGACGGCTGCGCCTTCCGCTCCGCGCCGCCGCTGCTGCGCGCGCCACAAGCCCGCGTAATGCCCGTCCCGCGACAGCAACTCTTCATGTGTGCCCTGCTCGACGATGCGCCCGTGGTCCAGGACGACAATGTTGTCCGCATCGATGATCGTCGACAGGCGGTGGGCGATGACCAGGCTCGTGTGTTGCTCGGCGATTTCCCCGAGCGCGGCCAGGATGGCCTGCTCGGACTTGCTGTCCAGCGACGAGGTCGCCTCGTCGAACACCATGATCGGCGGGCGCTTGAGGATCGTGCGGGCAATCGAGACGCGTTGCTTCTCGCCACCGGACAGTTTCAGGCCGCGTTCGCCGACCGTCGTATCCCCGCCGGCCGGCAGCGAGTCGATGAATTCCTTCAGGTGGGCGAGGCGGATCGCATTGTCGACCTCGGTGTCGCTGGCATCGGGTTTCCCGTAGCGGATATTTTCGAAAATGCTGTCGTTAAACAGCACGGTGTCTTGTGGCACGATGCCGATCTCCCGGCGCAGTGAGTGCTGGGTGATACTGCGAAGATCCTGGCCATCGATCGTGATAGCGCCCGCGGTCGGGTCATAGAAACGGAACAGCAGTTTGACGAGCGTTGATTTCCCGGCGCCGCTGGCGCCGACGATCGCGACTTTCTGGCCGGGTTCGATGGTCATGCTGAGGCCCCGGAGGATCGGTCGATCGGGCCGGTAGCTGAAACTGACGTCGTCGAACACGATGCGGCCCCCGGCCAGTGCCAGCGGCCTGGCGTCCGCTGCATCGACGAGTTTCGGGCGAATATCCAGCAGTTCGAACAAACGCTCGATATTGGCCAGCGAGCCCTTGATTTCCCGGTAGATGAAACCGAGGAAGCCGAGCGGCATGAACAGCTGGATCATGAATGCGTTGATCAGCACGAAATCGCCGAGCTTGATGTCCCCGCCGCGGACCTGGAACGCCGCAAGTCCGATCATGCTGGTCTGGGCAATCGCGATGATCAGCGCCTGGCCACCATTGAGCGTGAACAGCGACAGCCGGTTCTTGCGCCGGGCAACTTCCCAGCGCTGCAATTCCCGATCGTAGCGCTGTGCTTCGAACTCCTCGTTGGTGAAGTATTTGACGGTCTCGAAGTTGATCAGGCTGTCGATCGCGCGCGTATTGCTCGAAGAGTCGGCTTCGTTAACCTCGCGCACGAACTGCGTGCGCCGCTCGGTCGCCCAGACCGAGAAAGCGCCGTACAGCAGGACCGATACGAGCGTGATCGCGGCGTACGCGATCCCGTAGTTGACAAACAAGATGCCGACGACGACCGCGATCTCGAACAGGGTCGGTGCGATGTTGAAGACGAAGAAACGCATCAGGAAACTGATGCCGGTCGTGCCGCGCTCGATGTCGCGAGCGAGCCCGCCGGTGCGGCGGTTCAAGTGAAACTCGAGGTCGAGCGCGTGCAGGTGGCGGAACACGGCCAGACCGAGGAAGCGCATCGTACGTTCCGTGACTCGGCCGAAGACGGTATCGCGAATCTCGCCGAACAATACGTTGGAGAATCGGGCGGCGCCATAGGCGAGTACGACGCCGAGCAATACGGTCGTTGCCGTGTCTGCCGGATTACCGCTGTCCAGCGCATCGACCAGCGCCTTCAGGAAGAAGGGGATCACGATGATCGCCGCCTTGGACAGGATCAGGCAGGCAAGCGCCAGCAGCACGCGACCCCGGTACAGGGACAGGTACGGCCACAGCGTATTGATAATCCGCCAGTTGATCTTGCGGTCGGGGTGGTCGTCGAAATTGCCGTGGCGCATGCGGGTCTGGAGATTCTCTGGCGGGCCGCGGTCGCGCGCGGCAGGTTACAGGTGTCGGGTGCGGCCATGCGAAGGGCCGGCATTGCCGCATGATAACCGGCGTTGCGGCCGTTCTCCGCGGCGTCGCAGCGGACGGCCGACTGGTGACCCGGGAGCGTATTCGTTGCCGCGCGGCTGGCGATGCGGCGGCAGCCGCGGATACCTCGTACTATGTTCAAGGGAACCGCTGTCCGGGCCGATAAAACTGTTATTGGTTGCAATTGACCATGCAAAAACTGCAATGAACGCTGAGTTGGGAAAGACGGATAAAGCCACGATTTTGGTCGTCGATGACACGATTGCGAATCTGACCCTGCTCGACACGATGTTGTGCCGGGCCGGTTACTGCGTTCAGGCGTGCGCGGAGCGGGGCGGAGGCGCTGAGCACCGCTGACAGTGAGCCGCCGGACCTGATTCTGCTCGATATCAACATGCCGAAAATGAATGGCTTCGAGGTCTGCCAGGCACTCAAGAAGAATGAGCGATTGGGCGATATTCCGGTCATTTTTCTCAGTGGGCTGACTGCTACTGCGGACAATGATCGGCACCCACACGGATATCACGGCCCGCAAGGAAAGTGAGTTGCAGCTCAATAATGCGATTCGGAAACTTTCGCGTTCCAACCGTGAACTGGAGCAGTTCGCCTATATCGCATCTCACGACCTGCAGGAACCGATCCGGATGATTGTCAGCTACTTGCAGCTGCTCGAGAAGCGTTATGCTGATAAGCTCGACGATACGGCCAGGGAGTTCATGCATTTCGCGGTCAACGGTGCGAGTCGAATGCGAGTGCTGATTGACGATCTTCTGACGCTGTCGCGCGTGCATGTCGAAGGCAAGCCGTTCGACCCCGTCGACTGCAATGAGGTTATGGATAATGCCGTTTCGAACCTGGCAAAAATAATCGCGGAGAGCCACGCTCGAATCGAGATCGGGGAGATACCATCGCTGCGCGCCGATCGGATGCAGCTGACGCAGCTTTTCCAGAACCTGATTGGCAACGCAATCAAGTTCCGGGCGGAGGCGCCGCTGGTGGTTAGCATCAACGCGCTGCACGAGAGTGACGCATGGCATTTCATCATTCACGATAATGGCATCGGCGTTGATCCGCAGTATAAGGAGAGGGTGTTTGTGATATTCCAGAGGCTGCATGGGTCAGGCGAATATCCGGGTACCGGGATCGGGCTCGCCTTGTGTAAAAAGATTGTCGAGCGCAGTGGCGGTAAAATCTGGCTCGAGTCAGAGGCGGGCAAGGGGGCGTCCGTGCACGTGACTTTGCCGGAGAATCCGAATGAAATTCAATACGGATTGACAGACTGAGGTCGTGGGGGCATTCATCCACGAGCTTTGTCGTGTCGCCAGGCAGACTCGCGAGACCGGCACGCTGCTCGTGACCGACGGGATTGACAACAAGCTGCATTTCATGATCAGGCTGATGCAGAATGAGGGTCGCACGATCGAATTCGAGGTCAACAAGTCGAACTTGCATTCTTGAAGGCTTGGGCATGCACCGCGACATGTTGCTGCTGGGTGGCACGTAGCCTGGATATCGTCGAGCTGCTGGGTTCGGCATCCGGCAATCAAACAAGTCCTGCCGTCATTGCTTCTCGAGTTGCGCGAAGTAACGATTGATCCGGGCATCGGCTGGATTTGGAGGCTGACCCACCGTTTCAAAGACTGACCCCGAATTTTGTCTTCTCCCGGTATTCGCACAAGTCCGCGATCAGGCAGTTTGGGCAGTCCGGGCTGCGCGCCTGGCAGATATATCGCCCGTGCAGAATCAGCCAGTGATGTGCGTTGAGCTTGAACTCATCCGGCGTAAACTGCAGCAGCTTCTTTTCGACTGCCAGCGGGGTTTTCCCGGGGGCCAGCCGGGTGCGGTTGCCGACGCGAAAGATATGGGTGTCGACGGCGATCGTCGGCTGGCCGAATGCGGTGTTCAGGATGACGTTGGCGGTTTTGCGTCCGACCCCGGGCAGTGCCTCGAGTGCCGCGCGGGTTCGTGGCACCTTGCCGGCATGTTCGTCGATCAGTATCCCGCAGGTCTTGATCAGGTGTTTCGCCTTGGTGTTGAACAACCCGATGGTCCTGATGTATGACTTCAGCCCGTCTTCTCCGAGTTCGAGCAGATCCTCCGGCTTTTTGACAAGCTGGAATAAACTCGCGGTGGCTTTGTTGACGCCGACATCCGTCGCCTGCGCCGACAGGACGACTGCGACCAGCAACTGGAATGGATTCCGGTAGTTCAGTTCGGTCGTCGGATGCGGCTCGGCGCTCTGCCAGCGGCGGTAGATTTCTGCGCGTTTTGCCGCGTTCATTGCCTGGCCATGAATTCGTCGAGCAGGTCCGGTCAGCGATCGCGACCCGTTGGGTCGTGCTTGCTGCGCTGCTGGATGAACTGGCGCAAGGCGACGAGCATGGCCAGGCCGATAAATGCACCCGGAGGCAAGATAGCCAGCAACAGGCCCGACGAGCCGTCGCCGAGCGTTATTTGCAGCGACGCGCCGACCGGTCCGAACAGGAACTCGGCGTTGCGAAACAACGTGCCGTAGCCGATCAGTTCGCGCAGCCCGCCGAGGACGATCAGGACGCAGGCGAAGCCGGTGCCGTGTGCAAATCCGTCCGTGATCGCTGCGACGACCGGCTGGCGGGATGCGAATGATTCGGCCCGACCGAGGATGACGCAATTCGTGACGATCAGCGGCAGGAAGATGCCAAGTGCAAGGTGGAGATCGAACAGGAAGGCTTTGAACAGTAACTCGACGACCGTGACGAACGTGGCGATCATCAGCACGAAAGTCGGCAGGCGGAGATCGTGATGGGTCAACGCGCGCGTCGCCGAGACGAGCCAGTTGGTGGTGCACATGACGAAAATCGTTGCGATGCCGAGCCCGAGCCCGTTGATCAACGTGTTGCTGACGGCCAGTAACGGACACAGACCGAGCAGTTGTACCAGCCCCGGGTTCTCGTGCCAGAGCCCCGCGCGGAATATCGGCCGGATGCCGGGGGCCGGATTCGTGTCACTTTGCCTGGGTGGGTTTGCCATGTCGGGATGTTGCGGGTGCTGCCCGGGTCGAAAGTCGATTCTACCGAGGCGCACTGTCGGTCGATAGCCCGTCTGCCGGGGGCTTGTTCGCCAGAAGTTCGACCGAGTTTGCGTTGAAATAGCTGACGGCATTGCGGACGGCGTTGACTACCGCGCGGCTGGTCACGGTTGCGCCGCTCAGGTGATCGAAGTCGCCGCCGTCGCGCCGTAATACCCAGGCCGGCGCCAGCGGGTTGTCGGTTTTCAGGTCGGAAAACGACAGGATCCAGTCGGATTTGGCAATCTCGATGCCGTCGCCGAGCCCGGGCGTCTCGGAGTGCGCGACGACTCGTACGCCGATGACGTAGCCGTCCGCACTGATACCGACCAGCGTGCGTATTTCGTCGCTGAATCCGTCGGGCGCGATCGCCGTCAGGACCACGGCAACGGGCGTCTCGCCGAGGCGGGCCCGGTAGACCGGCAACGGCGCTTTGCCGCCGAGCAGGTCCGGGCTGAGTACCTCGATCATGTCGAGATGCGGCTCATTGTCGTACCGGCCCTCCGGCAGCACGGCGCGCAGTGCCCGCAGGCGATGGGCTGCCTCGTTGTCTGCGATCCGCCAGCGTGTGATGTCGTCAATGTAGGCCAGCAGCCCGCCGGCCACAAGGGCGAGCGCAACGAGAAAGATTCCACCGCGGCGTCGCTGCCCCCGATTATTCGATTGCATCAGGGGGCTCCTTCTGCTGTGCTGCATCCTTGTGCTGCGCTTGGCCGGAGGTTCGCCCGTAGACGCGTGGACGGGTGTAGCGATCGATCATCGGGGCGGCCATGTTCATCAGCAGGATCGAGAACGAGATGCCGTCGGCGTAACTGCCCCAAGTCCGAATCAAGTAGATCAGCGTGCCGACACCGATGCCAAATATGATTCGGCCGGCATTGGTCGTGGCACCGGACACCGGATCGGTCGCGATGAAGAAAGCGCACAACATCGTGCCACCACTGAACAGTTGGAATGCCGGACCGGGATTGGTCGCGGAATCGACGACATAGCCGATGCTGGACAGTACGGCCAGTGAGCCGAGCATCGCGACGGGTACCTGCCAGCGGATGATGCCCCGAAACAGCAGCCAGAAGCCGCCCAGGATGACGAAGTTTGATATCCACTCCCAGCCACGGCCGCCGAGATCGCCGAATAGCGGGCTCGTCCGGATCTCGCTGAGCGTGCGCATCATGCCGAGTTCAGTCTTGACCAGGTCCAGCGGCGTTGCGCGGCTCACAGCGTCGATGCTCATTCCGTCCGGGAGCGCACCGGTCATCGCGTAATGCAAGGTGGCCAGACCGGACGGTGCCAGGTAGTCGAGATCGCCGATGCTCGGGGCGGTCCAGAAATTCAGTGCCTCGGGGAACGATACGATAACCGCGGCATAGCCCGCCATGGCGGGATTGAACACGTTATAGCCCAGACCGCCGTACAGATGCTTCGCGATGGCAATGGCGAAGAACGTGCCGGTAACTGTGACCCACCAGGGCGTCAGGGGCGGCAGGCAAAAGGCCAGCAGGATAGCGGTGACGACGGCGCTGTAGTCGGACACAAACGGGCGTATGGGCCGGCCCCTGAGCCAGAGGACGGCGACTTCGGTCAGCACGGCCGCCGTGCTCGCGATCAGGCAGTTGATGAGGATACCGATGCCGAAAAACCAGACGTGCGCCATGATCCCGGGCACCAGGGCATAGATGACCTGGCGCATCATGCTCGGCACGGTGTCCTGGGTACGCCAGTGAGGCGCTATCCCGCTCGCAAAAAACATGGTTGCTGACTGGCCCTCCGGTACTGTGGCCGCTGATTATCCTTGATCGTCCCGCGCGTTGACACGTGCCATGACATCCGCGATGGATTCGGATACATGCGCCTCGACGACCTGTGCCTTGAGGTCCAGCTCGCGTGCCTCACGCGCCCCGGCCAGTCGGGCTTCCCGCGCCTCGAAGCGCGCGCGGGCCCGGACCGCTTGTGCCATCTCGGCGTCATGTTCCGCAGCTTCGAGCTTGCTGGCAGCAAACCGCGCGGTCAGCGGGATGTAACTCGGACAGACGTAGTCGCAGCAGCCGCATTCGATGCAAGCGTCGAGGCCGAATTCCCTGAGTGCATCGATATCGTGCTGACGGCTTGCGCGGAGCAATTCCTGCGGCAGCAATTGGGCGGGACAGACCTGGTTGCATTCACCGCAGCGGATGCACGGCATCTCGCGACGGGGCGGGCTGATTTCGCGGGGTTGCATCAGGATCAGGCAATTGGTCGCTTTGGTCACGGGCAGTTCATCGTTCGGCAGCGATACACCCATCATCGGCCCGCCCATGATCAGATGACTGGCGTCGTCGCGGCGCCCGTCGGCCAGTTCAGACAGGTCCGCCATTAAGGTTCCGATCCGGGCGTCGATATTCAACGGCTCATTGATGCCGCTTCCGGTGACCGTGACGATGCGCGAGATCAGCGGCCGGCCGTCGCGAAAAAAGTCCGCGATCGCCGCTGCCGTGCCGACGTTGTGACAGACGAAGCCGATATCGCTTGGCAGTGCGCCCTCGGGCACTTCCCGCCCCATGATCAGCTGGATCAGTTGACGTTCGCCACCCGCCGGATATTTCGCCGTGACGACGGATACGTGGACATCGTCACAGCCGTCGGCATCGATCGCATCATGCACTGCGACGCGCGCTTCGGGCATGTCGCTCTCGACGCCGATGACCGCTTGCGTTGCGCCGAGCGCCCGCATCATGATTTTTGCGCCGCGCAGGACTTCGGCTGCGTGCTCGCGCAGCAGGATCTCGTCGCAGGTGATATACGGTTCGCACTCCGCGCCGTTGAGGATCAGCGTGTGGACCTTGCCACGTGCGGCAAGCTTGCTGGCCGTCGAGAACATGGCGCCGCCGAGGCCGACGATGCCGGCTTCGGCGATCAGTGTGCAGATTTGTTCGGGCGACATCTGCAGCGGGTCGCCGAGCCCGTCATAGCCGGTGAATCGTCTGTCGAGTCCGTCGCTGCGGATCGTCACGCAGATCTCCTCGCTGGCCATGGGGCCGGGTACCGCGTGTGCCCCGAGCGATTCGACTGTGCCGGAAATCGATGCATGTACTTGCGGGCCGCTCGGGCCGCCGAAGGCGTGGATGGCTGCGGCAATCGGCTGGCCGGTCTGTACCTGCTGCCCAAGCTCGACAATCGGTGCGGCTGCCATGCCGAGGCATTGCCTGATCGGAATGACGACCCGCTCGGGCGCGTAGGCGACGAGAATGGGTCGCAGCATCGAGGCGCTCTTGCGTGTCGGCGGCCGGATGCCCCAGAGCGGGCGGGGCGGCTGCAGGTTGAATCCCACCGGTGTCTTCATACGTGCTGCGGCATGATCAGGTTCGGGAAGCCATTTCGATACAGTCTACCGGGCATGGCGCAATACACAGTTCGCAGCCCGTGCATTCGATGCTGATCACGGTGTGCATGTAATGATGTGCGCCCAGTATCGCATCAACCGGGCAGGCTTGCAGACACAGAGCGCAGCCGATGCACGCGTCCTCGTCAATAACGGCGACGGTGTGCTGTGTATGCTCGCCGAAATCGGGGTTCAGCGGCGTGGGCGGACGGTTCAGTAACTCGCTGAGGGCAAATATCGTCGCTTCACCACCGGGCGGACACTGGTTCAGCGCGGTCCTGCCGCCGGCAATGGCTTCGGCGTATGGGCGGCAGCCGGGGAATCCACATTGTCCGCACTGGGTCTGGGGCAGTAATCGGTTGATTTGCTCGATGACAGCATCGCTGTTCGAGCTCATTCGCCGCGCTGCGATGTTGAGCACAACTGCGATGCAGGCGGCCAACACACCCATGAACACGACTGCCGCGCTGATACCGCTCGACATGCTTCAGTTTCGCAGCATGCCGGTAAAGCCGATGAAGGCGAGCGACATCATGCCGACGGTTACCAGCGCGATGGCCGCCCCGCGGAACGGGCGCGGTACATCCCCGGCATCAATGCGTTCCCGCAAGCCGGCGAACAGCACCATGACGAGGCAGAAACCGAGACCCGCACCGATGCCATAGGCCAGTGCCTCGATGAAACTCGAACTTTCACGCGTGTTCAGCAGCGCGACGCCGAGCACCGCGCAATTTGTCGTGATCAGTGGCAGGTAGACGCCCAGCACCTGGTGCAACATCGGGCTGGAGCGGCGCACGAACATCTCGGTGAACTGCACCGACCCCGCAATGACGAGAATGAAGGACAGCAGCCGCAGATACTCGAGTTGCCAGGGCACGAGGATGTAGGTATCGATCAGGTAACTGCTGCCCGCAGCGATAGTCAGCACAAAAGTTGTCGCCAGCGACATGCCCAGCGCGGTCTCGTAACGTGTGCTCGCGCCAAGCAGCGGGCAGAGTCCGAGAAATTTGACCAATACGAAGTTATTCACCAGGACGGTGGCGAGAATGATCAGGATCAGGTCAGACATCTGCGACCTCCGCTACGCACACTCTGATTATCGCACGCGCATACCGGCATGGGCGCCTGCATCCGGACTGAGCAGAAAGATGTCCTTCCCGCCGGGACCGGCCGCCAGCAGCATGCCCGCGGAGGTACCGAAGCGCATCTTGCGCGGTATGAGGTTGGCCACCACGATGACTTGCCGGCCAACAAGGTCTTCCGGCGCGTACGCGGTTCGAATGCCGGCCAGGATCTGCCGCTGTTCGTCACCGAGATCGACGGTTACCCGAATGAGCCGGTCCGCGCCCTCGACGGCTTCGGCCGCGATGACCTCGGCCACGCGCAGGTCCATGCTCAGGAACGTGTCGATATCGATCAGGTCGGCCGGTGCGTCGCCGATCTCCGGGTTCGCACCCGCCGCGGCTTTGTCGGCGGATGCGGTCTGTCTGGATTTCTCGACCATGTTGTGCACTGCCTTGTCTTCGATGCGATTCATTAATGGCTTGAAGTGGTTGATCGGCACGTTCAGCAGCGCCGATTCGCGCGATGACCAATCGAGTGCTCCCGCGTTCAGGAATTCCTCGCTGGATGCGGCGATGCGGGGCAGGACCGGTTTCAGGTAGGTCATGAGCACGCGGAACAGGTTCAGGCCCTGGGTGCACACCAGTTGGACCCGTGGCAGTGTGGTTTCGTCCCTGGCCAGTTGCCACGGCTTGTGTTCATCGATGTACTGGTTGGCACGGTCGGCCAGCTTCATGATTCGCCGCATGGCCTTTGAAAATTCTCGGCTTTCGTAGGCGGCCGCAATGTCGTCGCCCGCCCGCACGAACTCATCGTATAGCGCCGGGTCGTCGAGGCGACCCGCCAGCTGCCCGTCGAAGCGTTTCGTGATAAAGCCGGCGCAACGGCTCGCGATGTTAATGAATTTACCGATGAGGTCTGAATTGATGCGGGTGACGAAGTCCTTGAGATTCAGGTCGATATCGTCGATGCCGGGCCCGAGCTTGAAGGCGTAGTAGTAGCGCAGATACTCGGGATTCAGCTCCGTAAGATAGGTTGCGGCCGAAATGAAAGTGCCTCGCGATTTTGACATTTTCTCGCCGTTGACCATCAGGAAGCCGTGCGCGAAGACCCCGGTGGGCTTGCGGTAGCCGGCTCCTTCGAGCACGGCCGGCCAGAATAGCGTGTGAAAGTAGACGATGTCCTTGCCGATGAAGTGATAGAGCTCGGTTTGCGCGTCCGGGGCGAAAAATTCGTCGAAATCGATGCGGCTGTCGGCTCGGTTGGCGAGGTTCAGCAGACTGGCCATGTAACCGACCGGCGCATCCAGCCACACATAGAAATACTTGTCGTCGGAGTCGGGGATGCGGAAGCCAAAGTAGGGCGAGTCGCGTGAGATGTCCCAGTCCTGCAGACCGGCCTCGAACCATTCCCCGAGCTTGCGGGCGATGCCGGGGTCGATGTGCGCGGCCGTGATCCATTCGCGCAGCGATGCCTCGAACTTGCCGAGTTTGAAGAAGTAATGCTCGGATTCTTTCTGTATCGGCGTCGCGCCCGTGATGACGGATTTCGGATTCTTGACTTCGCTGGGCGAGTACGTGCGGCCGCAGACCTCGCAGTTGTCACCGGCCTGGTCGTCGGCCCCGCAATGTGGACAAGTGCCGCGGACGAAGCGGTCGGGCAGGAACATGCCCGCTTCCTCGTCGTAGGCCTGCAAAATCCTGCGGCGGGTGATCAAACCTTGTTTGTCGAGGCGCGCGAAAATCTGCTCGACCAGCTCGCGGTTTTCGTCCGAGTGTGTGGTGTGAAAGTTGTCGAATTCGACGCAGAAACCGCTGAGGTCGCGCTGGTGTTCGCTGCGGAATCGCTCGACGAGTTCCTCCGGGCTGACCCCCGCTGTGCGGGCACTCAACATGATCGGCGTGCCATGCGCGTCGCTTGCGCAAATGAATGTGCAGTCGTTGCCGCGCAGGCGCTGGTAGCGCACCCAGATGTCGGTCTGGATGTACTCGACGAGGTGACCCATGTGGATCGGGCCGTTCGCGTACGGCAGCGCACTCGTGACGAGAATTTTTCGCGGCTTCTCCAGCATGTCGACCGGTCAGATTTCCAGGTCTTTGATGTCTTCGAACGATTTTTTCGTGATCGCTGCCTGGTAGGCCGACTTTCCGGTGATGATGCCCTTGTTGAACAGGTCCTTCAGAGCGGTGTCCATCGTGATCATGCCGTCTTTGCGGCCGCTCATCATGGTATTTTCGAGCTTGTCGAGCTTGCCCTGGCGAATAATGTTGGCTATGGCGGGTGTGTTGACCATGATCTCCATGGCCGCGACCAGGCCGTCCCTGCCGGCTTTCGGCACGAGTTGCTGCGAGATTACCCCGCGCAGCGAGGTCGACAGCATCGTCCGCACGTGATTTTGCTTGTTGGCAGGGAACGAGTTGACGATTCGGTCGACGGTCGCGCCGGCGCCGTTCGTATGCAGCGTGCCCATGACGAGAATACCCATCTCGGCGGCGGTGACCGCGATGCTGATGGTGTCGAGATCGCGCATTTCACCGACCAGAATGACGTCGGGATCTTCGCGCAGGCCCGAGTGGAGCGCTTTCGCGAAGCTCGGCGTGTGTACGCCGAGTTCCCGCTGGCTGATCAGGCATTTATGGCGTTCGTGGACGAATTCGATCGGATCCTCGATGGTCAGGATATGGCCGTTTAACGTCTTGTTGATCTCGTCGATCATTGCGGCCAGCGTGGTTGACTTGCCCGAGCCGGTTTTTCCGGTCACGAGGATCATACCCTGCGTGTGCCGGCACAGGTTGGAGACGACCGGCGGCAGGTTCAGTTCCTTGATGGTCCTGGCCCTGGACGGGATGGCTCGCATGACACCGCCCATGCCGCCGAGGTGACGAAACACGTTCACACGAAACCGGGCGACATCTTTGACTGTGTATGCGAAGTCGGCCGCATCATGATTGTCGAAATCCTTGCGAACCTGTGCGCTCATGATTTCGAGTAATACGTTGCGAGCCTCTTCCGCCGTCAGCGGGGCTGACTGCAATGGCTGCAATTCACCGTACACGCGGATACGTGGCGGCTGACCGGCAATGAAGTGCAGGTCCGAGCCGTTTTTGGTGATCAGCTGGCGGAGGAGCTCGTCGATGGCGTTCATGAGTTGCGTATTGAGTACTAGCTCGAAAAATCGAGTGTCGGCAGCAGCGTCGTATCGGTGACGAATTTCTGGAACAGCTTCTTGTCCGTCGAGAAGCGGAACGCATCGTCCGGATCGATCTGTTTGCTGTTGATTGCATCGAGTAGCGCATGATCCATCGTCTGCATGCCGAGGTCGCGACCGGTCTGCAGCTGCGCCGGGATCTGGTGGGTTTGATCCGTTGCGATCATCTTGGCGATCGCGCGCGTCATGACCATGATCTCGAAAACCGCGCGACGTCCCCGCCCGTCAGGTGTTTTTACGAGAGCCTGTGTGACGACGGCATTCAGGCCCTGGCCGAGGAACGACTTGGTCTGTTCGCGCATCTCACCCGGCAGCGCGTCAATCATGCGGTCGATCGTCTTGGCAGCACCCGTCGTGTGCAGTGTGCCGAGCACGAGGTGGCCGGTCTCGGCAGCCGTCATTGCCATCGCGATGGTTTCGGCATCACGCATTTCGCCGACGAGAATGACATCCGGGTCTTCGCGTAACGCTGCACGAATGCCATCGGCGAACGACCGAAGGTGGGTGCCCAGCTCGCGCTGGATGATCTGCGAGCGCATGCTCTCGTGCACGAACTCGATCGGATCCTCGAGGCTGATAATGTTCAGGTTCCGCGTCGAGTTGATATGGTTGATCATTGCCGCCAGCGTCGTGGATTTTCCGGTACCGGTCGAGCCGGTTACGAGCACCATACCCTGGTGGTGATCGCACAGTGTGGCGAGGATGCCGGGCAACTGCAGGCTGTCCAGCGACGGGATGGTCTGCGGTATGAACCGGAAGGTGGCACCGATACCGGTGACTTTGCGGAACACGTTGACGCGAAACCGGCCGCCGTCCTCGGAGACGTAGGAGAAATCGATGTCGTGACCGTCCGAGAAGCGCTCATTCTGGTTCTTGGTCAGGATCTCCTCGACGTAGCTCTCGAGTTCCGTCCCGCCCAGTTCGCGAAATTTGATCGGCATCAGGTCACCGTTCATGCGCAGCATCGGCGGCACGCCGACGGCCAGATGCACGTCAGAGCAGCCCTGGGTCAGACCCAGCTTTAGAAAGGCATCGATTCTGGACATTTGTGAATGGCAGCCCGGCATCATTCGCCGGGATTTCGGTAACGGTTGTGGTCCTTGGGAACGCTTGGATTTTACACGCTGACGCTTGCTAACGCATCGCGCAGATCATCCATGGAACTATACCGTTTGACCTTATCGACTTCCATGCTCTTCTTGATGATCGCGGCAAGATCCAGCGGGATATTCGGATTCAGTTCCTGGCAGAGCGGGGCCTTGCCCTGGACGTGCTGGTACATGACGGACATGTGGTCACCCTTGGTATACGGTGGGGTGCCTGTCACCATTTCGTAGATCAGGACGCCGAGGCTGTAGATGTCGGCCCGGGTATCGACCTGCTTGCCGAGAATCTGCTCGGGCGCCATGTACTTCGGTGAGCCGATGACGTAGCCGGTCTTGGTCAGCTGGGTATCGCCCGAGGACGCTGCTGCCGCGACGCCGAAGTCGACGATTTTCAGCAGTCCGCTTTCGTCGATCAGGATGTTGGCCGGTTTCAGATCGCGATGGACGATGCCGACCTGGTGGGCGACGGTCATGCCGGTTGCGATGTCCTGCCCCCACGCGATGGCCTTGCCAAAGTCCATTGGTTTTTGGCGGGCATTTTCGGCACCCAGCGTGTGCGACGGGAAATACTCCATCGAGATCGCGTAGTTGCCGCCGAGATGGACGAAATCGTAGATGCGGATGACGTTCTTGTGGGTGATTTTGCGCGAGTAGCGCAGTTCGTGCACGAAACGCTGCATCATCTCTTCGTCAGAACTGACGTTCGGGTTCAGGAATTTCAGGATCAGGCGCTCGTCGACGACAATGTCCTCTACCAGGACGACCGTACCGAAGGCGCCCTTGCCGATCTGTTCGATATATTTGTAGCGGCCCTCGATGAGATCTCCCGTCTTGAGCTTGGAAATATCCATGTGCCGGCCGGCGGCTACCTGCGCCACGACTGCGCTGACGTCGGCGGCCTCGATCAGCAGGGTATGTGCAGGCTCGGCCATGCGATCCGCCATGTCACCGGTGGCTTGCGATCCGGTCGCGGAACGATTGTCGATCTTGACGATCGCGTCGGATGCGATGCGGGCGAGCGTTTCGTCGGCGCCGGTCATCAGCGGCTGCAGCTTCGTCCTGATCGCCGTGGCCAACCGGCCGTCGGACAGCCTCGCGAGGGCCTTGACGGCTTCCACGCGAATTTCCTTCTCGCCGCGGTCGAGCATCGGCAGCAGTTGGTTGACGATCTCGTCGTTGCCGAGCCTGCCCAGCGCGCGCAGCGCCGCCGGCACGGAGCGTGCGTCGCCGTCCAGCATGCTGAGCAGGTCCGGCAATGCCTGGCTGTCACCGATCTCGCCGAGCGCATCGGCGGCGCGTTCACGGACCCACCAGTCCTCGTCCCGCAGCGCTACCATCAAGTGCTTGACGGCTTTCTCGTCCTTGGTCTGATTCAGGATCTCGATGGCCGACCGTCGAATGTTTTCGTTCTTGTCGCGGATCAGTTCGAGAACGGCGTCCATGACCCGCGGCCCGCCGATCGTGGCCAGTGCGTCGGATGCGCGCGATCGTACCCACCAGTCCTCGTCTTCGATCGCCATCAGCAGATGACGAATCGTCGACGGGTCGGCGATCTCGTTCAATACTTCGACCGCCGAGCGCCGGGCGTATTCGGACTCGTCCTTCAGGACCTCGACGAGATGCTTCATCGTATTCGGGTCACGCATCTTTACGAGCAGGTCGACGGTTTTGTTCTGGACCTCTATGTCGGGGTCGGTCAGCAACTTGCAAATGCGTGCGACGTCGTACTGGCCGTCCATCTTTGTCAATGCCGCGATCGCCGACTGGCGAATCGACTTGTGCGGGTCACCGAGTTGCATTTCGATCGCGCGGGTCACGTCCGGCCGGTTGAAGCGCGACAGGATATTGATGATATGCATGCGTACCGCCGCATCCTTGCCCTCGATACGCGCCAGCAGGTCGGGCACGTTCGCATCGGTGGCGGCCTCATCGACAATCTTGAACAGCGCGGCTTTTTCACGGGGTTCGAGATCGTAGCCGCGCCGCATCAGACTGCCGAGGTTCAAACGGTCTTTTTTGTTGCGCAAGACATCGATGACGGCGGGTTTGGATACCCCTTCATCACCGAGCAGGTCGACGAGACGATTCGGGTTGTAGCTGGTGGCGTTGGCCAGAGCCCAGGCGACGCCCGATATGCAGCGCTGGTCCGAGTGCCCGAGACCGGCCGCAAACTGGCGGAAGGTGTCGTCGTTCAGCTGGCTGGCAAGCGTTTCGACGAGCACGGTGGTCTGATTTTTGTCCGCCGTTGCCAGGGCGTCGATGACCGACGAGACTGCACCGCCGCCCAGTTTTCGCAGGCTTTCCGCGGCCTTTCTGGCCGCGGGCGCATCGACGTCACTCTCGCCCAGAAACTGGGCGATTGACCGCTCTGCCCGCAATGAGCTGAGAAATTTCATAGCGCTCGCAACTCAACACAAATGAGCGCAACACCGCCTGACACCCTGGCCGTGCCTTGCTC
>SMVB01023138.1_pt1 | contig 25759 bp, 23 predicted proteins | sample 2456461 | NCBI WGS metagenome assembly SMVB01 (sample SAMN11095934, study PRJNA526329) | marine sediment metagenome | biome: Marine sediment; feature: Surficial sediment; material: Deep marine sediment; isolation source: Hadal surficial sediment | place: Pacific Ocean | collected 2014-05 | depth...
AATCGCAGAAGCGACAGCACCGAACGGCTGCTTGATCTGGCGGAACGCTATAAAAACGAGGGTGCCGGCACAACCCGTAAAGAGGACTTGAGTTGGCGTGAGCAGCCGGTCGCAAAACGGATCGAGCATGCGCTGGTCAAGGGCATCAATACCTGGATCGTTGAGGACGCAGAGGAGGCGCGACTGGAATTTGACCGTCCCATACAGGTAATTGAAGGGCCGCTGATGGACGGCATGAATGTGGTTGGCGACCTGTTCGGGGACGGCAAGATGTTTCTTCCCCAAGTGGTCAAGAGCGCCCGCGTAATGAAACAGGCAGTGGCCCACCTGCAGCCTTTTATCGAAGATGAGAAAGACGCCGGCAATCGCAGCAACGGCAAAATCCTGATGGCTACGGTCAAAGGCGACGTTCACGATATCGGCAAGAATATTGTGGGCGTTGTATTGCAGTGTAATAATTTTGAGATTATCGATCTTGGCGTCATGGTTTCCTGTGAGGAGATTCTGCGCGTTGCCGAACAGGAAAAGGTAGACATCATCGGCCTGAGTGGTTTGATTACACCCTCCCTGGAAGAAATGAGCCACGTGGCCAGCGAAATGCAGCGCCTGTCGCTATCAATTCCGCTGATGATAGGCGGTGCAACCACGTCCAAGGCACACACTGCGGTAAAAATTGAGCCCAAATATAGCCATGATGTCACCGTCTACGTGCCCGACGCGTCGCGCAGTGTGGCGGTGGCGACCCAGTTGATGAGCGACAACAAGGACGTCTTTGTCAGCGAGCGCCAGGCGGAATATGTGAAGGTCCGCGAGCGCGTGGCCAACCGGAAGCCACGCGCCCGGCAGTTGAGTTACGCCGCCGCGCTGGACAATTCAACGGTGCTGGATTGGGATAATTATCAGCCACCGCAGCCCAGTTTTCTCGGCACCCGAGTCTATGATGATTTTCCCCTGGAAAACCTGCTCGACACTATCGACTGGACACCCTTTTTCATCACCTGGGAACTGGCGGGGAAATACCCGAAAATATTGGAAGACGCGGTGGTCGGCGAACAGGCCCGGGAACTCTTCGCCGACGCCCAGGCCATGCTCAAACGGATTGTAGATGAGAAGCTGTTGACTGCCAGGGCCACCATCGGTTTCTGGCCTGCGGCAAGGATTAATGGTGATGACATTGCCGTTTACGCCGATGAGGCAAAGACGGAGCAGTTGGCCACATTGCACCATTTACGCCAGCAAACCGCCAAGCCCAATGGTAAAGCCAATTTTAGTCTCGCCGACTTTATCGCGCCGGCGGAAACGGACGTCAGTGACTATATAGGCGGATTTTGTGTCACCACCGGTCACGGAGTGGCGGAACTTGCTGCCGAGTATGAAGCGGCCTACGATGACTACAACAGCATCTTGCTCAAAGCCTTGGCAGATCGCCTGGCCGAGTCTTTCGCGGAGTACTTACACGGTGTTGTAAGACGTGAGTTGTGGGGCTATGCCAGCGATGAAAATCTCAGCACTGAGGAGGTGATTCGGGAGCGCTATCGGGGCATACGGCCAGCGCCGGGCTATCCGGCCTGCCCCGATCACACCGAGAAAGAAACACTGTTTAAATTGTTGGATGCGACCGTGGGTTGCGGTGTAGAATTGTCGGACAATTACGCCATGACTCCCGCCTCCTCGGTGAGCGGTTTCTACTACTCCCACCCCGAATCGCAGTACTTCGCAGTTGGCAAAATAGGCCGGGACCAGGTTGAGAGTCTGGCTCAGCGTAAAGGTGAACCCATGGCAGTAATCGAGCGCTGGTTGGCGCCCAATTTGAGTTACTAGGCAGCGCATAGATGATCGAAGAGAAACAGGATGAGGCGCCCGAGTCCGGCAACGAAAAGTCCTCTTTAAACCCCCTGCAAGTGATGAGCAGCGTATTCGCGGCGGGTCTTGGGGTTCAAAGTAGCAAGAATCGTGAGCGGGACTTCAAACAGGGTAATTTCAAGGTTTTTGTGATTACTGGCATCATCTTTACCCTGGTTTTTATGGGCACCGTATTCGCCATTGTGCAAATGGTATTGGCCAACCGCTAGCGTGGCCAGCGGTCAGCGTATACCGGGTTTCAGGAAGGCATTGCCGCCAGCCAGTAGCAGACGGTAAAAACCACCAGGGCGATCACGGCAAGGGCGGCCACCGCATCGGCGCCACCGTCAGCTTCCCGTTCCAGGTCAATTTGTTCAGACATGATTAACTCCAACAATAGGCAGGGTAGAAAAAAGGGCGCCATTATAACACATTAAAGGGAATCCCAAGCGCTACTTCGTTGTCATAACTAAGACACGCGAGCGGGTTCTAACCTTATGAATATCAGGACTAATTGCAACACTGGATATTCTGCTAAGGTAGCGCCCTGCCCACAATGCAATCCCTGGATATCAGGGCAAAGGTAGAAGGCTTTATTAATGTATGTATACGATGACTACGATCAACAGATCGTCGATCAACGAGTAACCCAATTTCGTGACCAGACCGCTCGTTTCCTGGCCGGGGAGCTGACAGAGGCAGAATTTCTGCCTCTGCGCCTGCAAAATGGCCTGTATATTCAACGCCTGGCGCCCATGCTGCGCATTGCCGTGCCCTATGGCTTGCTCAGCAGTACCCAGTTGCGCAAACTGGCGGACATAACCCGACAATACGACAAGGGTTACGCCCACATCAGCACCCGTCAAAATATCCAGTTGAATTGGCCGGCAATAGAAGAAGTGCCCGATATACTGGCCGAACTTGCCTCTGTGCAGATGCATGCCATCCAAACCAGCGGCAACTGTATTCGCAACACCACCACCGACCAGTTTGCCGGCGTGGCCACCGATGAACTTGCAGATCCCAGACCCTACTGTGAAATCATTCGCCAATGGTCCACCCTGCACCCCGAGTTTGCCTTTCTGCCACGCAAATTCAAGATCGCCGTGTGCGGCACCCAAGAAGACCGGGCGGCAATACATAATCACGATATCGGACTCGAACTGTTCTGCGGTGACCGGGGCGAACTCTATTTTAAGGTGCTCGTGGGCGGGGGACTGGGGCGCACACCGGTAATTGGCTCCGTGATTTGCGAGCAGTTGGAGGAGAAACACCTGCTGACCTATCTAGAGGCGATTCTGCGGGTCTATAACAAGAATGGCCGCCGCGATAATAAATACAAAGCCAGAATTAAAATTTTGGTGCGCGCAATGGGCGTCGAGGAATTTCGTGAGGCGGTGGAGCAGGAATGGTCGGTTATTAAAAATGGCCCCGGCACGCTCACGGAAGAGGAGATTAACCGGGCCAAGTCATTCTTCATTGCACCGCCCTACCCCGCTATTGACGCCGCCGAGGCTCGCGGGGCACTGGATGAGCAACGAGAACGCGACCCGGTGTTCAGCAATTGGGTAAAACGCAACACCGTGGAACACCGTGTGGCGGGCCATCGAATCGTCAACATATCGTTGAAGGCGACGGGCTATGCCCCCGGTGATATATCCGACCGGCAGTTGGAATTACTGGCCGATCTCGCCGACAAATACTCCTTTGGCGAACTGCGCACCACACACCAGCAAAACCTGGTATTGGCCGACGTTCAACAGAGCGATCTCTATGAATTATGGCAAACTCTGCAGGGCGCCAACCTGGCTACGGCCAATATCGGTTATCTCACCGATATCATTTGTTGCCCCGGCGGCGATTACTGTTCGCTGGCCAATGCCAAGTCAATCCCCATCGCCGAGGCGATTCAAAATCGCTTCGATGATCTGGACTATCTGTACGACCTGGGACCCATCGAGCTAAACATCAGCGGGTGTATGAACGCCTGCGCCCACCACCACATTGCCCACATCGGAATATTGGGCGTGGACAAAAAGGGGCAGGAGTTTTATCAGGTTTGCCTGGGGGGAAGTCAGTCAAAAGACGCCGCCATCGCCAAAGTCCTGGGCCCCTCGTTCAAGCAGGAGGACATGCCAGAGGTGATCGAAAAAGTGCTGTCTACTTATCTGGAATTGCGCCAAGAGGATGAGAGTTTTCTGGATGCATATAAGCGAGTGGGCATTGCCCCCTTTAAGGAGCGAGTGTATGCCTGATTTAGCGCCTAAACTCATGCGCGATGGCGCTATTGTCGAAGATCGCTGGCAGGCCACCGATATCCAGTCGCTGGAGGCGTGGCTGGCATTGCCTGACAAAGCGGGTACCGCGGTGCAACTGGAGCCGGACCAGCCCCCTGCCCCATTGCTTGCGCACCTGGCGGAAATAGAATTGGTCGCCATTAATTTCATCACTTTTATGGACGGCCGCGGCTTTTCCTATGCCCGGGAACTGCGTGACCATGGCTTTGCCGGTGAATTGCGGGCAGTGGGAGGTTTTATCCCCGATCAGTTACATTACCTGCAACGCTGTGGGTTCGATAGCTTCGAAATAGCCGGGGAAGTAGACCTGGAGGATGCCCTGGCCCAGCTGTCAGCTTTTAGCGAACACTATCAGGCTTCTGCCGACAAACCCCAGCCGCTCTTCAGGCGCAGATTATAGCTGCTTGAGGATCTCATCCAGCCACACGCCCGGCGGCTTACCCCGTTGCCGGGCATGGTAGTAAACCCATTCGCTGCCAACCTTTCTCTGCCCCACCTGAATCGCATTGTCCATGCGGGTCAGCGCCCGCCTTGCCAGCGGCCTGAGCCTGTCGTATGCCCCCCAGGCTATAATCACCGGCACTGATTGCACGAACAGGCGGCTGAAATCCTGTTCTCTTTGCGGACTGAAAATTGAATGATGGATGCCCGCGTAATCCAGTAACCGGATCACCGACATAAAATGTGCGCTATCGGGATCTCTCAGGTCAGACAGGTTTAAAATTCGGGCGTAGCTAAAATTACGGGCAGCCATCACTTTCATTATTTGCCGCTGGGTATCATCTGGCTGGGCGGTCACTTCGGCCCTCTCGTCGTCGTCACCACTCAGTGGTGAGGAGGCACCCGGGTTCATCATCACCACCATCAAGTCAGGTTGGTCGGGGCCAAACCGTTTTTTTATAGCCCTGAGGTATTTGCCAAGTCCGAGCGCTTTCTTTCTGATATTGAGATATGACCTGAACCTGTAACCCTGCTCGATGTAAAAAAAACCGGTGACATTATATTGATCTGTCATTGCACTACAGATGTCCTGCGGTAGGTCCGTTAGGACTATTCCTTCATATTGTAGACGGAAAAATCATCGCTTGAAGGAGAAAAATGACAAGCCTGCCACCCTCTATCCCGTAGGGAATATAGCCGAGAACTTCAACACGATTGAATATTCAGGAGGGACAGGTAATTTACGACTTCAGCAGGCACGAAAGATCTTACTTGGCAGTACAAATAGTATTAGCGCGATCGCCAAACAGGTTGGCTATGACGATCCGACCCAATTCACCAAGTATTTCAAGAAAAACCTGGGCTGTAGTCCGCGCGAATTTCGCCAGTCGTTCAAGGGCCATAATGCATCCTAGCTCAACACTGTGCGCGGGTCGGTTTGCTGCCCTCTGATCAGCTTACCGGGTAACGCGCCCGTAGCTTCACCATTTTCGTATATGACCTGACCGGAAACAATGGTGGCTAACAGACCGTCGACGCTCTGGAGAAAACGTTTCCCCCCGGCGGGTAAATCGTGAACGATATGGGGTGTGTTCAGGTTGAGCTGTTCAAAATCAATGATATTGATATCAGCCTTCATGCCCGTGGCAATCAGCCCCCTGTCATCCAGCGAGTACAGTTCGGCCGGTTGTCGCGTGAGCATATGAATTCCCTCGGCAAGTTCGATGACCTTCTTCTCTCTTACCCACTTCGTCAACAGGTAAATATTGGCACTGGCGTCACAGATAGATCCCACATGAGCGCCGCCATCTCCCAGGGCAGCTACCGTATAGGGGTGACGCAACAGCTGGGGAATAACGTCTTCCGCAAAATTGGCCGCTGGGATGTACACCAGATTTTGCCCGTTGTTGCCCAGGAAGAAGTCATACAGCCATTCTTGCGGATCCACGTCATCAAGAGCAGCGCGGGCCGCAACCGAATCTTCGGCCGAGGGTAGATATTCCAGAGGATCTTCCATCGGGTACATCTGCTCGAATCGGGAATTAAGCAACTGGACAAAAATATGAGGGCTCTCGTTCTCTTCCGCAAGAATTTTTTGCCGAACGTCAGGGTCTTTGAGTTTTTGCATCTTTTCATCCCAGGGCAGTTCCGCCAGGCTGAGGAAGGTGGGACGTTTATAGAAGCTACTCATTGAGGCGGGATGCCCCATGAGTATACCGACGGGGCGCGATATCACCTGACCCCTTATATCGAGTCCATTGCTCTGGGCATCCTCGATTCGCGCAATATGTTCCCGCCACAGGCCGATATCGTGTTTCATACCCAGCATTGCGTAGTCGATCACAAGGAGTGTAAATGTACCTTTGGCGCCGGTGTTTGCGCTGGTTTCGCGCAGGATATTAAACTCTTCCTGGGGATCGTCCCAATCGGAAATAAGTTGGAATACATGGCCCCGATCGCCACAGAGGGATGCACCGAGTTGCTTTAGTTCCGTGGTTGCCGCCTGGTAGGTGGGAACATTTTCTCCGGTACTACTGAGATGTAGTAAAGTGCGCGAGGTCGAGAACCCCACTGCGCCTGCATTTACGCCTTCTTCCAACAGGACTTTCATTTTGTGAATGTCATCGGGCGTCGCGCTTTCTCGATTGATCGCGCGTTCACCCATAACATAAACTCGCAATGGCCCGTGGGGGAGTAAAACGGCTACGTCTATATCCCTGGATTTACCCTCTAGCGTATCTAAAAATTCCGGGAAGCTTTCCCAGGTCCAGGGCAGGCCCTCTGCCAGTACACTGCCTGGAATTTCTTCGACACCCTCCATGAGTTGTATCAGCGCACCGCGATCTTCCATTCGACAGGGTGCGAAACCCACACCACAATTGCCCATGACTACCGTGGTGGCCCCAAGATTGGATGAGGGGTTCAAATGCGAGTCCCAGGTGGCCTGGCCATCATAGTGCGTGTGCACATCGACAAACCCCGGGGTGACAAGCATGCCGGTGGCATCGATCTCCCTATTCGCCCGGGCTGACACCCTGGCCTCGATCTGCTCAATCAGACCGTCTTTAATGGCAATGTCACCGGTGAATGACCCCTTGCCGCTACCGTCGAATATTTCACCGTTTCTGATAATCAAGTCAAACTGTGTCATGCAACACTCCTCATTGATTCTTGGCGATGCGAAATTATGGGGCCCACCGCACTGCGGCATGTTGTCGCCGACCGGCGATTTCAAGTTGCCGCTGTTTCGTCGCAACTGATGGCGTGTCTGAGGGTAAATACTTCGCCAATTCAGCCAGCGGTACAAGCTGCAAGGTGGGATTTACCAACTCGTTAATTTTTTGCATGCGGAACAAGAGCGCCCCCTCCAGATGACCCGCCGGATCCAGCCAGTTGGGCACACCCGGATCCTGATACGATAACACGAAGCGGTATTTACCATCGCTGCTGGCCGTGGCCTGGCTACCGTTATAACTTGCGGTATGGTTTATATAGTCAATGGATTCCCACCACACGTTGCCCAGTTGCACACTCCACAACAGGGCGTCGGGCGGATCCATCTCAATAATCAGGGCTTCGTCCTGTGCAACCCTGAACCAACTGCTGCCGTAGGCATTGGCGGCAAGCCCCTGCCCAGTGGCCTTCTGCATATGAACACGGTTTACCAGATGCTTGCGCGCCTGCTCGACACGACCCTGCCACTGGGGCGCCCTGGATGAAAATGTACTCGCAGTTGCGCTCAATAAGGCGGTCATTTGCTTAGTCGTGACCGGCGCACTGGTGGCGATATCGTCCAGCCTCTCGATGTAATAGTTTCCCGGGCGCTCTGTTGCCCAGTCAGCAAAATATTCTCGCAGCAGAATGTTGTTCGCCTGCGGGTTCAACTCCAACCAAACCCCCTGCCAGTCCGCAGGCTTGACCGGGGAGATCAGCACTTCGAAATTACCCGTTTCATCCGCTTGCAGTTGGTCGCCGGTAAGCGATCCATAAGCGGCAAAAATACTCCCCATCCGTGTGACCTGTAGGGCAAACAGACGGGCACTGCCCAACCGACCATAGAGGCGATAGCTGCCGCTACCGTCTATGGATGCAGCCTGGTATTTGGCATCGGCTCCGTCCAGTCCCCATTTATTGATGGTGGTTGCACCCACGCGCAGCAACGCTATCTGCCCAGGCTGCGCTATAACACGCTGCTGTATTGAACTGCTGACTTGCTGGAGTAAATAGCGCAAACCCTCGGCGCGATCGAGTTCCTCCGGCTGGGGATAGGTCTTGAGAATTTCTACCCCTGAGATCTCCAACTGCTGGGTAAAATCGCGCCACGCCCGTATTTCAGGACTTTCGTTGCCTGCCTGGGCCGATAACAACGGATGAAAAAGAACCAATATGGCACCTAGTAAAACGCGCATGGGGAACTCTCCGGGCCGGGCATTAAAATGGAATGTACAGTGCTTTTCAGCATGGGATTTTATTATGACCCAGCGGGCCACTTTCAGCCAGCAAGCGGCGGGCTGGTGGCGGCCATCCCTTTAGTCTATCTTTATTTGTACATTGCGGGTGTGTTGGTATAGCGTATCCGCTACATCATAAGGAGAACAAAATGAAATTACTGTCAACCACAGCAGCCTCAATACTACTGGCCCTGACCGTATTGTGCAGCCCGGGTCTCAGTGCTGCCCAGATACCCGATGCCGCGGCGACCCAGAAAGAGGCAATCGACAAAATGCATCATACACTGCATGACGATCAGGCTGTTTTTAAAGCGCGTGAAACCCAGGCGCTGAAAGAGCTCAATGAAATGACAATTCGCGAAGATGTCGAGATCGAGCAGGTAAACGCCAAAATTGATGAATTGATGGCGGCAAAAACGCAGATCCTGCGCCTTCGATACGGCCACCTGATAGAGATGCGCACTATTTTGACCGACGAACAAAAAGTGGCTTACGACAAGAACGTGTTGGGCCGTTCTGCGGTGAAATAATGTACACCTGGATTCAATTGTGACGGTTGCTGGAACGGATGACAGTTAACAGACACAAACTGGAACGAGAGTTCTTTCACATGCTCAATCGCGTGGTGGAACCGGCCGTTCGCAAAGGCCTAGGATCCCCGCGGTTTGTGCCCGGGGGACTCATTGTGCTGGAGACCACGGGTTTTAAAACGGGTGCCCAGCGCCGCACTCCCCTGGCCGCCACGCGCCTGCAAGGCCACGTTTTCATCAGTACCTTTCGGGGTGGCCGCTCTTTTTGGGTCAAGAACCTGCAAAAACAGCCCAATATTCGCTACTACCTGGCGGGTAAACCCCGCTCGGCCAAAGCGTTTGTGATGGCGCCGGGGAAACGTTATCGCCGGCCCAAGTCCCTGCCCCCCGCCATCGGCGCTATCACCGATTTTCTCGCGCCTTACACCCGAGCCGGATGGGCATTTGCGGTGCTGGCGCCCGCTAGCACAACTTAAAGGTTCCTATCTCCAGTCGGCTTGTTTACACTTTCCCGATGGATACCAGCATAGTCACCTCTTCATTTTTTCTGATCTTCACAGGGGCCGCTATATTCGCCTCTGTGGCACTGTATACGCGCCAGCCGCTAATTATCGCCTATATCGCCCTGGGCGCCTGCATCGGCCCCTACGGCCTGGCAATGGTCACCGATCTGAACCTTCTAACCGACATCGGCCATGTCGGTATTATATTTTTGCTGTTTTTGTTGGGTCTGGACATGCAACCCCAGGCATTATGGGCAACACTGCGAAAATCTACCGTGGTTGCGCTTGTCAGTTCAATTATTTTTCTGGGGCTGGGTTTCGGGGTCGCCTGGCTGTTTGGCTACAGCATGGTTGAAGCCCTCATTGTGGGCGCGGCAATGATGTTCTCCTCAACCATCATCGGCATAAAACTGCTGCCCACCACTGTGCTCCACCACCGCCATATTGGCGAACTGATGATCGGCCTATTGTTATTGCAGGACATATTGGCGATTATTGTACTGATGGTACTACTGAGCCTCGGCACCGGTAATACGGAATCTGTTGGCGCTGATCTGGCGCGCTCCATGCTCAACCTGCCGCTGCTCGCTATTTTTGCCTGGCTGCTGGTACGCTATCTTCTGCTGCCCCTGATAACCCGATTTGATCGTATTCATGAGTACATATTCCTGCTGGCAATCGGCTGGTGCCTGGGGCTGGCGGAAGCTGCTCACTACATGGGTTTATCCGCTGAAATTGGCGCGTTCATCGCGGGAGTCAGTGTCGCGACCAGCCCTATATCTCAATATATTGCAGTGAACCTGAAACCCCTGAGGGACTTTTTCCTGATTCTGTTCTTTTTTGCGGTGGGCGCGAAATTTGATCTCTCGGCGCTGAGTACTGTGCTCGTGCCAGCCGCGATACTGGCGGCACTGGTGTTGGGATTAAAGCCGGTGGTTTACCGCTTTTTGCTCAAGGGGGTCAGTGAAAAGCGCGCGTTGGCCTGGAACCTTGGCTTCCGCCTGGGGCAGGCCAGTGAGTTTTCCCTGTTGATCGCCTATGTGGCAGCCAGCAGTGCGATTATCTCGCAACAGACTTCCCTACTGATTCAGGCGACGACGATTATTACCTTCCTGGTATCGTCCTATATTGTGGTGCTCAACTACCCGACGCCAATTGCCGTGTCAGACAAATTGCGCCGGGATTAGAGTCAAGCGGACGTCTTACAACGCCGCTTCAAGCTCGGGCAGAGCATCGAACAAATCAGCGACCAGACCGTAATCGGCAACCTGGAAAATAGGCGCGTCTTCGTCTTTATTGATAGCCACTATGACTTTCGAATCTTTCATGCCCGCCAGATGTTGAATCGCACCAGAGATGCCAACGGCGATGTACAGGTCGGGAGCAACAATCTTGCCGGTCTGTCCAACTTGCATATCGTTGGGCACAAAACCTGCGTCTACCGCGGCGCGTGAAGCCCCAATTGCCGCACCCAGCTTGTCGGCAATGGCTTCCAGTAATTTGAAATTTTCGCCGTTTTGCATACCGCGACCACCGGAGATAACAATTGATGCAGCGGTCAATTCAGGGCGCTCTGAAACCGCGACTTCCTCGCTTACAAAGGCAGAAATGCCCGCATCATGCACCGCATCAACCGTTTCGATCGATGCGGTGCCACCGTCGGCGGCCACGGCATCGAAACCGGTGCTGCGAACCGTGATGACTTTCTTCGCATCGGAGCTTTGCACCGTGGCGATTACGTTGCCAGCATAGATCGGGCGTTTGAATGTGTCGGCGGATTCGACGGTAATAATATCGGATATCTGCGCGACGTTTAGCAGTGCCGCAACTCGGGGCATGGTATTTTTGCCGTTGCTGGTGTCCGGTGCCAACAGGTTGTCATACGATGCCGCCAATTCTGTGATCAACAGGCTGACATTTTCCGCCAGCTGATGCTCGTAGGCGGCGTTGTCAGCCAACAGGACTTTGCCTATGCCGCCGATGGCCGCTGCCTGGTCTGCCACCGCGCTGCAATTTGCGCCGGCAACCAGAATATCCACGTCGCCACCCAGTGCCTGGGCCGCCGCCACCGTGCTAAGTGTGGCGGGCTTGAGGCTGCTATTATCATGTTCTGCAATTACTAGAGTACTCATCAGATTACCTTCGCCTCATTTCTCAGTTTATCGACCAACTGCTCAACACTCTCGACGATGATGCCAGCCTGGCGTTCCGGCGGCGGCTCAACCCGCAATTGCGTGATATGGGAGGTCACTTCCACGCCAAGATCGGCGGGCGTATAGACATCCATGGGCTTTTTCTTGGCCTTCATGATGTTTGGCAAGGAGGCATAACGCGGCTCATTCAGGCGCAGATCCGAGGTGACGATCGCAGGCAAGTTCAAGCTGATGGTTTGCAGACCGGAGTCCACTTCACGCGTCACATTGACCTTGTCGCCATCGATCGCAACTTCCGAGGCAAACGTGCCCTGGGGCATATTGGCCAGAGCGCCCAACATCTGTCCGGTCTGGTTGTTGTCGCCATCGATAGACTGCTTACCCAGAATTACCAACTGGGGTTCCTCTTTATCGACAATACCCTTGAGCAGCTTAGCCACCACCAGGGGCTCTACCGCGCCCTCAGTCTCGACGTGAATGCCTCGGTCGGCACCCAGCGCAAGAGCGGTGCGAATTTGCTCCTGGCATTGCTTGGCGCCAACCGAAACCACCACGACTTCAGTGGCAACTCCGGCTTCTCTGAGCCGTACCGCTTCTTCCACGGCTATTTCACAAAAGGGGTTAATGGCCATTTTGACGTTGTTCAGATCAACATCAGTGCCATCGGATTTGGCGCGTACCTTGACGTTATAGTCAATCACGCGTTTTACGGCAACAAGAACCTTCATGGCTTCTCCATAGTTCGCATTGGGTGTGTGTAGGGTTGTCTAATTCGGTGCGGTATGGTGCCCATAATCGCCCCTCAGGTCAATAGCCATTCTAGCCAGATATCCTGCCCTTTGCGCCAAATCAAGGATATCTGCCATTCATCCCGGTTATGGCATTTTATTGTTGGAAATTATATACTTGCGACCCTTATTTTGGTCGCCCCGGAATGGGCGCGACCCCCACCAGCCATATGAGGATTAGCTTGTGGAACGTGAATCCATGGAATTTGACGTTGTCATTGTCGGTGCGGGCCCCGCAGGCCTGTCTGCGGCCTGTCACATCATGCAATTGGCTCAAAAGAATGAGCAAGAAGTCACCGTCTGCGTGGTAGAAAAAGGCTCGGAGGTGGGCGCTCATATCCTGTCGGGTGCAGTGATGGACCCTATTGCCATGGCCGAATTGTTTCCCGACTGGCAAGAGCGCGGCGCGCCTCTGAATGTGCCCGTGGTGGCCGATAAGGTGATGGTACTAACAAACCAGAGCGGCGCTATCCCCGTGCCCATGTTGTTTGCGCCGGGTTTTCACAATGATGGCAACTACGTTGTCAGCCTGGGCAATGTGTGTCGCTGGCTGGCAGAGCAGGCTGAGGAGTTGGGTGTTGAAATCTATCCCGGCTTCGCTGCCGCCGAGGTGCTCTACCACGAAGATGGCAGTGTCAAAGGTATTGCCACCGGTGATATGGGTATCGCGGCCAATGGCGACCACAAAGACAGTTACATGCGCGGGATGGAATTACACGCAAAATACACGGTGTTCGCCGAGGGCTGCCACGGGCACCTGGGCAAGCAACTGATCGCCAAATTTGGCCTGGACGAAGGTTGTGACCCCCAACATTACGGTTTGGGCTTCAAAGAGATTTGGGAAATCGACCCCGCCAAGCACGAGCCTGGCCTGGTGATTCATACCACCGGCTGGCCGGCGGCCAAGAGTACGGCCTCCGGCAGCTTTCTCTATCACAGCGAAAACAACCAGGTGGCGCTCGGTTATGTGGTGCCCCTGAGCTACGCCAACCCCCACCTGTCACCGTTCGATGAATTTCAGCAATGGAAACAGCACAGCAAGATCAAACATTATCTGGAAGGTGGCAAACGCATCTCCTATGGCGCCAGAGCCATGATCAAGGGCGCTCCGAAGTCGCGCCCTAAAATGAGTTTCCCCGGGGGATTATTGATAGGCGATGACGCCGGCACCCTGAACTTTGCCCGTATTAAAGGCACCCATACCGCGATGAAGTCCGGAATGTTGGCCGCCGAGACGATAACCGCCGCACTGGCGAGCGGTACCCAGGGACACGACGACCTCACCGATTATGGCCAGCGTTTCAGCAGTTCCTGGTTACACGATGAACTGGAGCGCTGGCGCAATTTTGGGCCTTTGCTGCATCGCTTTGGCGGCATGCTGGGCGCGGCCTTCTCATTTATTGAGCAGTTCATCTTTCGGGGCAAGCTGCCGCTGACCCTAAGTGATACAACACCCGACTACGCCACTTTGAAGCTGGCGGCTGATATGCCCAAGATTGAATATCCAAAGCCGGATAACGTCATCACTTTTGACAAGTTATCGTCGGTATTTTTATCCAATACAAACCACGAGGAAGATCAGCCCTGTCACCTGACATTGATTGATCCCGACCTTCCCATCGCGAAGAACCTACCGATGTACGACGAACCCGCCCAGCGCTACTGCCCGGCGGGCGTCTACGAAATTGTCGAAGACGACGCTGGCAAGCACTTCCAAATTAACAGCCAAAACTGTGTGCACTGCAAAACTTGCGACATCAAGGATCCGGCACAGAATATCGTGTGGATTACCCCAGAGGGATTTGGTGGACCCACCTACCCCAATATGTAACTGTGACCGCCACTGACCACCACAGTGTGGTCGTGGCGCTGCTCCGCCATGTCGATCAGGTGGTACCAGGCATTGCGGGAAAATAACGCGGCGAGACCATGGGGTAGTCTTACAGCGGCGATATTGTCCTTGGCGGGCTCCAGAAAAATGGGGTGCTGTTCATCGATATTAACCGTTTTGCCCGTATTGAGCGTCACACACAACACCCTCTGCGCCGACTCCTCGGCATTATCAAGCCAGTTTACATCGGTGACCATCAGCGGGTGCAACTCGACCTGTAAGCGCCACTTCTCCCCCGGTGTGACCAGATAGTACTCGCCGTCATCTTCGCGGCGAAGAATGCTGGCAAACAGACGGACAATGGACTCGCGTACTATTTCACTGCCCTCGTGATACCAACTCCCGCCTGCAGTGATCCGGATATCGATATCCCCCGACAGCTCGGGGTGCCACAGATGCAGGGGTGGCTCGGCATAGTTACGGCCGGTGGTAAGCTGCTTCTCTATCTTGTCTAATTCATTACTCATTGCTAAACACCCTGTACTCGAGCCCTATAACAGATAGACTGGCACCTGACTCCCACCTGCGTTATAAAAGAGCCCTAGCAACCAATGCCAGTTCCTTCATGATTAATTTTTTTCGCAATGCCATTGTCAACTGGCTGAAACACCAGAAACCGCTACCCCATACTCCCCTCAGTGATTTTGGACGCATTCGACACGAGGTCAGGCCCTGTGATGTGGTTCTGATCGAGGGTCGATCCAGGGTCAGTGACGTGATCAAATTAATCACCCAGAGTTGCTGGTCTCACGCAGTATTATACATCGGCCGCTTACACGATATTGATGATCCTCTACTACGCGATAGCTTGCGTCAATTTTACATGGGAACGCCCGATACCCAGTTGATTATCGAGAGCGAACTGGGTAGAGGCACGGTGGTCCGGCCACTGGCGAGTTACGAGGCCGAACACTTGCGTATTTGCCGACCCCGGGATCTAAACTTTAAAGATAGCCAGCAAGTGATTCGCTACTGCATTGGCCGCCTGGGGACAAGCTATGACGTCAGGCAAATATTTGATCTGGCCCGATTTCTGTTTCCATGGTTTATTATGCCGCGCCGCTGGCGCTCGAGCTTGTTTAGCGCCCGCCCGGGCAAGAGCACCCAGACGGTTTGCTCTAGCATGATTGCCGAAGCCTTCGGCAACATTCAGTTTCCCATTTTACCGCTGGTCAAAAGAACAGAGAACGATCAGGTTAAGCTCTATATGCGCAATCCGAAATTGTGCACGCCCAGTGATTTCGACTATTCGCCCTACTTCGATATCATCAAATACCCGTTCCTGGACTTCAACCACTATGCCGAAAAACGCTTACTGCCCTGGAGCGGTGCCACGGGATTGAGCGAGGACGAGCGCAATTACTACGTCGAAAACGAACTGGAAAGCATTCCCCCCCAGGACGAATAACTCGGGCTGATTGCGTGGAAAGTGCCCCCTCCCAGGACGAATAACTCGATGTTAGTAACGACAGGGCTGCCATACCCTTTGCCGGACCGTCAGCAGCCAAGGAAGCTGGGGGCGGCCATCCGCATGCCGAGCCCTCATGGATGAGCTTGTAGCGTGTCCGGCAAAGTGTATGGCAGCCCTGTCGTTACGGATTCAACGAGTTATTCGTTCTGGGAGGGATGGGTCAGCTGATTAGCCGGACGTTGATTACGCCTTCTAGGGCACACATTTTCTCGAGTACCGTCGTGGAGGGCTTACTGGCCAGATCAATCAAACTATAGGCGATGTCGTCCCGGCTTTTGTTCAACATGTCCACCACGTTGATATTCTCGTCCGCGAGAATGGTGAGCACGCTACCGAGGATCTTGGGTACATTTTCATTGGTAATTGCCAGGCGGAAACCCTCTACCGGCTCCAGTTCTACCACCGGAAAGTTGACGGAGTTGCGAATATTACCGTGTTCCAGGAAATCCCGAAGCTGATCGGCGGCCATCATGGCGCAGTTGTCTTCGGCTTCTTCTGTGCTCGCCCCGATGTGCGGCATGAGAATCACATCGTCGCGCGCAATCAGCGCCGGTGAGGGAAAGTCGGTGATGTATTTGCGCAGTTTGCCTTCTTCCAAGGCTGCCAGCATGGCCTCGGCATCGACAATTTCCTGCCTGGCGAAATTCAGCAAACAGGTACCGGGTTTAATGGTCGCCAACAGGTCAGCATTAATCAGGCCGCGGGTGGCATCCAGCACCGGTAAATGCAAAGTGATAAAGTCACATCGAGTGAACAGTGAAGAGAGGGAATCGGCTTTGCTCACTTTACTGGACAGACGCCATGCGGCTTCCACCGAAAGTGCCGGGTCGTAACCCACCACCTTCATGCCAAAGGTGAGCGCCATCTCGGCAACCATTGAGCCGATCGCGCCCAGGCCAACAACGCCCAGGGTTTTTCCGGCCAATTCTCCGCCCTTAAACTGCTTCTTCTGCGTCTCCAATAGCTTATTGAGCTCGCCTTCATCATCCATATCCCCCAAGGTGCGGACATAGGTTATACCTTCAATGATGCCGCGCGAGCCTAATAACAGACCCGCCGCCACTAACTCTTTTACCGCATTGGCATTGGCCCCGGGAGAATTAAATACCGGAATACCACGCTGGGTGCACGCTGCCACCGGGATGTTATTGACCCCGACTCCGGCCCGGGCAATACCCAGTACCGACTTTGGTATATCTTCCGCCTGCAGTTTGTGACTGCGTAACAAAATCACGTCTGGGTTGGTAAACTCACTGGCAATTTCATAGCTATCCCTGGGCAACCGATCCAGGCCTTTCACAGAAATCTGATTGAGTGTGAGTACTTTTGAAATCATGTTTACCTCGGTTAAATTACAGTGATGTCGGCCCGCTTGCGCAATCCATTTTGAAACTCGACATCGATCAGATTACCGAATTCACCACCAATTTGCTGGTTCAGCCTAAGCTTCTCGGTTTCCGCCAAATCGGAGAAATTGCCTGGGGTGACGCGTACCAGTTCAAATACCTGGGCATCACCTGTGGGTGTCACAACATATTCGAATGCCGAGCCACCTTCGCCGGGTGCGGGCAGCTCAAAGGCGCGGCGCAAAATCGTGGCGGGCACGACAGTATTTCGCCTATCGGCGGCAAGTTCCACCTGCCACTCATAGCCATTTGTATTGGCAATGTCTTCCACGCTCTGACCATTGTGGAGTGCCCGCAGCGCCTCCTCGGCCGCAGCCGACACAGCTGCCAGCGCGACACGTTCGGTAATGCGCAGCACAATATCGGAACGTACCGTATCCAGGGGCTTCACTTGGGCGGGGTTGTGTCGGTTGACACGCAAAACCACAAACCGATTGTCCGCCAATTCAACCACCTCGCTGTTGTGGCCCTCGCTCATCACATCATCGGAAAAGGCGGCCGCCAATAGCGATGCACTGGAAAAAAGCCCGTCCTGCTGGGATCTGACGATGGGTTCACTTTGCTTGACAGTAAGATCAAATTCTTCGGCTGGACCGGAGAGGTCCTCCGCGTTAAACACGTAATCTCTCAAACTCTCTATCACGCGCAGCAGCTCATTTCTGGCCTCAACAAGCTGTATCTGCTGTTCCAGTTCCGGGCGCATTTCTTCGAAGGAAGGCATTTCCCCGCCGCGTCGTTGCGTTAACATAATCAGGTGCAGCCCCGCATCGGTTTCGACCAAATCGGACACATCGCCGACTTCCAGAGCCGCTATCGCCTCTTCCATCTCCGGTGGGAAGGCATCACCGGTGGAAAAGCCCAGGTCACCACCGACGCTGGCCGAACCTATATCATCGGAGGAGGACACCGCGAGTTCGGCAAAGTCTTTACCGGCAGCCAATTCGGCAACAGCGTTAACGGCCCTGGCCTGCAGCGCTTCATCGCTCTCATCCGGACCCGCCACAAACAGAATGTGGGAGACGCGATTCTCCGGCGCATAGGCGTAGCTGTCGCTCTGGAGCTCGTATTGCTCCAGCAGAACGCTCTCCTCCACCGGCTGGCGGAAATCATCTATACCAAGCTCAATATAGTCCAGTTCCAGGGTTTCCCGGCTGAGGAACTCGCTTTGACTCTCCTGATAATACCTTTGGACTTCTTCTTCGCTAACGTCCACGGCTGCGGTATAGCTTTGCAGGGGTATCGTCAAATAGCGGACATCCCGCAACTCAGCGCTAATCCTTGCATTGAGTGACAACTCAGCTGCCGTGGCAAAATCACTGGTAACCAGCCCACTGTGCAACTGGTTTAAAATCAGGTCTTCCTTCAGGCCCGCTTTAAAAGAACTGGGAGTAAAACCGGCGCTGGATAACAAGCTCTTATAGATTTCGGGGGAAAATTGCCCGTCGATTTGAAATTGCTCCATACCGCCGATGACAATGCCAATTTCTCGTTCTGCGGCGGTGAGTTTTAGCTCGGCGGCAGCCTGCATCTGCAATTTTCGGTTGATTATTCGCTCCAGGGCCTGAGCACTTAACCGCTGCTCATCAAGTAACGCGGGATCGATGCCGTCGCCCAGTATCGATATCAGGCGCCTTCTCTCGGTGTTGACCAGTTGCTGCACCTCCACGGGGCTTATGTCTTCACCGTTAACCTGGGCAATGCCTGAGCCACTGCCGCTAAGCAATATTGATTCAACCCCAAAAAATAAGAAGGAGACAACAATGAGTCCGACTATTATTTTGGCCCCGGTACCCTGAATATTCTGTCTAATATCTTGGAGCATGACGTTTTCCGTTTATTGCCACCGCAGCGCACCAGTTCCCGACAAGCAGGGCGGGTGTTGCGCTCACGGCTTGGCGTTCGTCGTGAACAGTAAAAAAAAAGCGCACCAGATACAGTGCGCCTTTTAACCGTTAAAACGTTCCAAACAAGGTTCTAGAGCCTGGTTTAAGCCCTCGATGACACTCTATGGAACGATGGTTCTATCAGGAATTTACAGCTTCTTTCAGTGCCTTACCTGCTTTAAACCCAGGAACGTTGGCAGCTTTGATCTGGATAGTTTCACCTGTCTGGGGGTTACGACCCGCGCGCGCTGCGCGATGCTTAACGGCAAATGTGCCGAAGCCAACCAAAGCGACCTGATCGCCCTTTTTCAGTGCACCTGTGATGCTGTCTACGACGGCGTCCAGTGCACGACCAGCAGACGCTTTAGGAAGATCCGCAGCAGCTGCAATTGCATCAATGAGTTCAGATTTGTTCACACTTATCCCCTTAATAATAATAGGTAAAGAATTGTTGTTGTTACCCTAAACACTCCGGTATTTAGATTATGGACTGTATACCAGAGATTGGATTCCGGTCAATGACTACGCGGGTGTTAATGCGTGTTTACGCGATCTTTCTCGCCTTCGCCGGTTTTTGCCACCGCGCCGATAGGAATCGCGAGATACTCTTCGTCCGTTATGGGCTCCGGCATCCGTTCCAGGGCAATTGCCAACACCTCTTCAATCCACTTGACCGGCTTGATATCGAGATCTGCCTTGATATTATCCGGCATCTCTTTCAAGTCCCGTTCGTTCTCCTTTGGAATGATGACGGTCTTGATGCCGCCGCGCCGCGCCGCCAGCAGTTTCTCTTTCAATCCACCTATCGGCAGCACCTCACCGCGCAGGGTGATTTCACCTGTCATGGCAACATCGGCCCGCACCGGTATGGAGGTCCAAACTGACACCATGGCGGTACACATCGCCACGCCGGCGCTGGGGCCATCTTTCGGCGTTGCACCCTCGGGAACATGGATATGGACGTCGTGATTCTCGTGGTGGCTGGCTGGAATCCCGAGCATCTGGGAGCGACTGCGTACGACCGTGTTGGCGGCCTGTATGGATTCCTGCATAACGTCGCCCAGGGAGCCGGTTTTCACGTGACGGCCTTTCCCCGCCACTGCCACTGCCTCAATGGTCAGTAACTCGCCGCCAGCCGATGTCCAGGCCAATCCGGTAACCTGACCGATCTTGTTTTCTTGCTCGGCAATGCCGTAGGTGTATTTCTGTACGCCCAATAACTCTTCAATCATTTCTGAGCAAACTTCGGTGTCGCCCTCGTACTCTTTCAGCGCAAAGCCCTTGACCATTTTACGACAAATTTTGGCAATTGCGCGCTCCAGCGACCGCACCCCCGCCTCCCGGGTGTAATAACGGACAATATCCGTTACCGCTTCTTCGGTAATCGTTATTTCATTTTTCTTCAGGCCGTTAACCTTGATTTGCTTGGGAATCAGATAGCGTTCCGCGATGGCAATCTTTTCATCTTCGGTGTACCCCGGAATGCGGATGACTTCCATTCTGTCCAGCAGGGGCGGCGGAATATTCATGGTGTTGGACGTACAGATAAACATGACATCGGAAAGGTCATAATCAACTTCCAGGTAATGGTCGTTGAACGCGTGGTTTTGTTCTGGATCCAATACTTCCAGCATTGCCGACGCCGGATCGCCCCGGTTATCCATCCCCATTTTGTCCATTTCGTCCAGTAGGAACAGTGGGTTTTTCACACCGGCCTTGGCCATTTTTTGCAGTAGCTTGCCCGGTAGGGAACCTATATAAGTGCGCCTGTGACCGCGAATCTCAGCCTCATCGCGCACGCCGCCCAGGGACATGCGCACGAATTTTCGATTGGTTGCCCTGGCGATTGATGCTCCCAGCGAGGTCTTACCTACCCCCGGAGGGCCCACCAGGCACAGCACCGGCCCCTTGACCTTGCGCACGCGTTTTTGCACAGCGAGGTATTCCAGAATGCGCTCTTTGACCTCATCCAGGCCGTAATGATCCTCATCCAGGATGATGCTCGCCCGCTTCAGGTCATGTTTGACCTTGCTGCGTTTGCTCCAGGGTACGCTCACCATCCAGTCGATGTAGCTGCGGACCACGGAAGCTTCAGCGGACATCGGCGACATCATTTTTAACTTGTTCAGTTCTGAGAGGGCCTTCTCATTGGCCTCCTTCGGCATTTTTGCTTCGTCGATTCGGACCTGCAATTCATCCAACTCGTTGGGCGCGTCGTCCATGTCGCCAAGCTCTTTCTGAATGGCCTTCATCTGCTCATTGAGATAGTACTCTCGCTGGCTTTTTTCCATCTGCTTTTTGACCCGGCCGCGAATGCGCTTCTCGACCTGGAACAAGTCTATTTCAGTTTCCATCAGGCCCATCAGGTAATCGAGGCGGGCGCGGGTGCTAGAAATTTCGAGGATTTTTTGCTTCTCCTCCAAATCCACGCTCATGTGTGCGGCAATGGTGTCCGCCAGGCGACCGGGTTCGTCAATGCCGGTCAGGGAAGTTAGTACCTCTGAGGGAACTTTCTTACTGAAATTGACGTACTTTTCGAATTGACTAATGGTGGAGCGCAACATGGCCTCTACTTCAGCTTCGGGTATCTCGTCGCCTTCAATTTCACGCACCACCGACACAGCAAAGTTTCCGTCATCGTTTACGCTGCCTATGGCCGCGCGGTAACCGCCCTCGATCAACACTTTGATCGTGCCATCGGGCAGCTTCAATAGCTGTAAGATGGTCGATACGGTGCCCACCTGATAGATGTCGTCAACGCCTGGGCTATCATCCACCGCATTGCGCTGCGCGACCAGCACTACCTGTTTGTCACTGGTCATCGCGTATTCCAGCGCCTCAATGGATTTTTCCCGCCCGACAAACAGGGGGGTCACCATATGCGGATAGACCACTACATCGCGCAGTGGTAACAGTGGAAGTTCAGTGACAGTAGAGGAACCCATAGATATCTCCGGGGGTAGTGGGAAAAGCGGGCGCGCTGCTATTCTTCAGTTGAGGCGAGCCGCGCTGGTTCTTTGCTTTGATAGACCAGCAAGGGTTCTGAATCACCCTGTATTACCGACTCGTCAATGACGACTTTGGATACGTCATTCCGGGACGGAATATTGTACATGGAATCGAGCAACACATCCTCCAGGATTGATCGAAGGCCACGGGCTCCCGTCTTACGTTTCATGGCCTTTTCGGCTATCGCGCGCAAACCGTCCTCACGAAAATCAATTTCTACCCCCTCCATCTCGAACAGTTTACTGTACTGTTTGGTGAGGGAGTTTTTCGGTTCGGTCAATATTTCGACCAGCGCGTCGATATCCAGTTCCTCTAAGATAGCAATAACGGGTAAGCGCCCGACAAATTCGGGAATGAGGCCGTACTGAACCAGATCTTCAGGCTCCAGTTTCTGCAACATTTGCCCCATGTCGTTGCCGCCCTTTTTGCTTTTCACCTCGGCGCCAAAGCCGATACCGCCCTTTTCAGAGCGATTGGTAATGATTTTATCCAGACCGGCAAAGGCGCCGCCACAGATAAACAGAATATTGGAGGTATCGACCTGCAGAAATTCCTGCTGTGGGTGCTTGCGCCCTCCCTGGGGGGGTACCGAGGCCACTGTGCCTTCGATGAGCTTCAGTAGCGCCTGTTGCACGCCCTCGCCCGAAACGTCACGGGTGATGGAGGGGTTATCCGATTTGCGGGAAATTTTATCGATTTCATCAATGTAGACGATGCCAACCTGGGCTTTTTCCACATCGTAATCGCATTTTTGCAGCAGTTTCTGGATGATATTTTCGACATCCTCGCCCACATAGCCCGCTTCGGTCAGGGTGGTGGCATCGGCGATGGTAAAGGGAACTTCCAGCATCCTGGCCAGGGTTTCCGCCAGCAGGGTCTTGCCGCAGCCAGTGGGACCTACCAGCAGGATATTGCTCTTGCCCAATTCTACGTCATGGTTCTTGCCCTGGTCATAGCGCAGGCGTTTATAGTGATTGTAGACCGCCACGGCCAGGACTTTCTTGGCACTATTCTGACCAATGACATACTCGTCCAGGATCGCCTTGATCTCCTCCGGAACCGGTAGATGATCTGCCTTGTTCTTGTCATTGCCCTCCTGCACCTCTTCACGAATGATATCGTTACAGAGATCCACGCATTCATCGCAAATAAAAACCGAGGGACCGGCAATCAATTTACGGACTTCGTGCTGGCTCTTTCCACAAAAAGAGCAGTACAGCAATTTGTCGTTATCATCGTCTGAAGTTGTGGTTTTGTCGCTCATTAAAGCAGCCTGTGCCCCATATTTGGTTGTTTCGACATCCTAAAGCCTAAGATGCTGTGTTTTAGCTGTATTTGCAAGCCCTGATGGCCGTTAAATACGGTTGAAAATGCCCACTAATTGCCTTCTGCCGCGGCGTCGCGACTGCTGACAACCTCGTCAATCAGGCCGTATGCAACGCTCTCCTGTGCATTCATAAAACAGTCGCGCTCTGTATCGCGCTGGATCGTGGTCAGGTCCTGACCTGTGTGCTTAGCCATCAGAGTGTTTAACCGCTCCCTGATGATAATTATTTCCCGCGCCTGAATTTCAATATCCGTGGCCTGGCCCTGGGCGCCGCCACTGGGCTGGTGAATCATGGTGCGTGCGTTGGGTAGGGCAAACCGTTTCCCTTTGGCGCCGCCGCACAGCAGAAATGCACCCATGGATGCGGCCTGCCCCAGGCACATGGTGCTCACATCCGGCTTGATGAACTGCATGGTGTCGTAGATAGACAATCCTGCGGTCACCGAACCACCGGGAGAATTGATATACAGGTGAATATCTTTATCGGGATTCTCTGATTCGAGGAACAACAATTGGGCGACAATAAGATTGGCCATCTGGTCTTCGACGGGGCCCACCATAAAGATCACGCGCTCTTTCAGTAACCGGGAATAAATGTCGTAGGAGCGTTCGCCACGTGATGTCTGCTCGACCACCATGGGAACCAGACCCAGATTTTGAATAGTGTTTGCTGTAATCCCGTCGAACTGATGTGGCATCTGTAAGGCATCCCTTGTCAATTAATCAATTACGGGTGGCGCGGTTACGTCACCCGGGAGGCGCATTCAGGCGGCAGGTTGATCCTGCGAGCGACTAATCGCCTCCTGATAACTGCACTCACTCTCTTTTATATTGGCACCCGAAAGCAGTTTTTCAACCACCTCGTCCTCCAATACTTTAGATTCTATCGTAGAAAGCTGTTCCTGGTTGGAATAATAGTAGTTGATGACCTCTTCCGGATCCTGATAAGTGGAGGCCAACTCCTCGATAGTGGCGCGCACCTTCTCCGGATCCGCTCGCAGTTTTTCCTTCTTGATCATCTCTGACAATATCAGGCCCAACTTGACCCGGGGCTCCGCCTTGTCCAAAAACATATCTTCCGGCAGGAGTGACTCCAGGTCTAACTCCTGGTTGCCCCTGCTGCCAAACTGCTGAAACATCTGCTGGCGCATGACGCTAATTTCCTGCGACACCAGTGTCTTAGGCACTTCCAGGGAAGTGTGGGCAGCGATGATTGCATCCATCACTTGTTTCTTGACCGTGGCTTGAATGGCATTTTTCAATTCGCGCGCCATGTTTTCGCCTATCTCTTCGCGGAACTTGGCCTCGTCGTCATTATCAACACCGTACTTGGCAAACAACTCGGCATTCAATTCTGCAAGCACCCGCTCTTTGACGCTGTTGAGCGTCACTTTATACTCTACCGCAGCACCCTTGAGGTCTTCGTTGTGATAGTCGTCCGGGAAGGACAGCGACAGTGTTTTCTCCTGTCCCGCGCTCATTCCGACGATGCCGGTTTCAAAGCCTTCAATCATCCGCCCCGAGCCCAACTCCAAATCGCTGCCTTCGGCCGAGCCGCCATCGAACGCTTCCCCGTCTTTTGTTCCAAGGTAATCAATATTGACGGTGTCGCCCTCTGCGGCCGCTCGCTCCGCCTCTTCCCAACTACCCTGCTCCTTGCGAAATACTTCGATAATAGTGTCGATGTCATCATCGTTGACACTGGCAACCGGCCGCTCTATCTCGAAACCGGCCATATCTGCCACGTCCACATCGGGAAACACTTCAAAGGTTGCCACGTATTCCAGATCCTTGCCGGCCTCCAGGGTTTTGGGCTCGATGTTGGGCTGGCCAGCTGGACGCAAGTTCTCCTGGGTTACCGCTTCGGCGAACGACTGGCTCATGACCTCGCCCAGGACTTCCTTGCGTACGCCGGCACCGAAGCGCTGGCGAATAACGGTCATGGGCACTTTACCCGGGCGGAAGCCATCCAGTCTGACATTGGCAGCGGCTTTTTGCAGTCGCACAGTGACTTCTTTTTCGACTCTTTCAGCGGGGACGCCAACGGTTAGACGCCGCTCCAGTCCTGAAGTCGTTTCAATGGAAACCTGCATGATTCTTCCTCACAATATGATGGGTTGGGCGCCCCATACGCCCTGATAATTCGGTCGGGATCCGCAGAGGAAACCGTCTATATATTTGGTGCGGAAGGAGAGACTCGAACTCTCACGCCTTGCGGCACTAGAACCTAAATCTAGCGCGTATACCAATTTCGCCACTCCCGCAGTA
>SMVB01075903.1_pt1 | contig 25737 bp, 20 predicted proteins | sample 2456461 | NCBI WGS metagenome assembly SMVB01 (sample SAMN11095934, study PRJNA526329) | marine sediment metagenome | biome: Marine sediment; feature: Surficial sediment; material: Deep marine sediment; isolation source: Hadal surficial sediment | place: Pacific Ocean | collected 2014-05 | depth...
CGACGCCGCGATGGTCCTGTACGTGCAGGGACAATCCGACAGCATCGCAGAACGCGCGCTGTACGGCTTGTCCGGACAGCTGTTGCGAGCACCCTACTTCACGGATCTACGCACGGAGCAACAACTCGGCTACGCGGTAAACGCGGGCAATGTGCTGCTTCGACGCAGGCCTGGTATCTCGTTTATCGTGCAGTCGCCGGTAGCCGGGCCGGAGCAGCTGGTCGAGAAAACCGAAGCGTTTCTCGCGTCGTTCCGCGATACCCTGGCGACCATGTCCGACACGGACTTCGAAGCCAACAAACAAGGTCTGATCACACGGTTGCTGGAGCGAGACCAGAACCTCGCCCAGCGCCGCAGCCGTTACTGGAACGATCTCGAGTTCGGCCTGACCGGATTCGATACCAGGACACGGATTGCAGAGGCGGTCGCAAGGATTGAAAAGCCCGCTTACCTGGATTTTTTCGACGAGCTGCGCGATCGTGCCGAAAATAGCCGTCTGGTGATTTACAGTCCGGGGCGCTTTGACGGACACGTGCAAGGAACGCTGTTCGGTGCAATCAGCGACCAGGATCCAACCGGCGGGAACTATCAGTCCAACTCGCGTCGAAACGGCGGCAACGAATCCAGCAGCGACGCCCCATAACGCTGCGTTACCACGCGACGATCCAGCAAGGTCACTCGCCCGAAGTCCTCTTCGTGGCGAATCAGACGGCCGCAAGCCTGGATCAGGCGCATGGACGCATCGGGCAGTGTGATTTCGAAGAACGGATTACGGCCGTCATGCTCCAGCCACTCCGCAACCGTCTGGCCGAGCGGGTCATCAGGCACTGCGAACGGCAGTTTGGCGATGATGACGTGACGGCAGTAATCGTCCGGAAGATCGACACCTTCGGCAAAACTCGCAACCCCGATGAGGTAGCTTTGCTCGCCGGCATCGATGGCCTGACGATGGGCATCAAGCAGTGCAGTTCGCGACCCGTGCCCCTGAACCCTGAGCAGCGGCGCCAACCGTTCGGGTAATCGTTCGACCACATCGTTGAGCTGGCGCCAGGACGTGAACAGCACCAGCGCGCTGCGTTCGGTTGCCAGCAGATCCGGCAGCATGCGGGCAATCTCGTCCGTATGCGCCACCGGATCGCGCGGGTCGGATTGCATGTTCGGCACATGTAGACTGGCGATCTCCGGGTAGCGAAACGGACTGGCGATACGCACGGTGGTTACATCCTCCAGTCCGGCCCGCTCGAGAAATCGATCGAACCGACTCAAAGCCGCCAAGGTCGCCGAGGTGCACACCATTGCGTAACCGCGACTCCACAGCGCTGATTTGAGCAACGAACCGGTTTCGATCGGCGCGCTCGTCAGTTCGTAGTCTTCCGCGGATTCGAAACTGAGTTGACTGATCCACCGGGCGCGGTCGGCTTTGGCAGTTTCCGCGCCCTGGTGGTAATCCTCCAGCAACTGCGTGACGGCCAGAGCCCGCGCCACCTGCTGACCGATCGCCGGCAGCCAGTCCTCGGCCTCATGAGCGGGATCCCAGCGGCGTGTACCATCCAGGACTTCCTGCAGCATTTCATGCGCCAATTCCAGACGCTGGGCCAACTCGCGCAGTACCAGAGCCGCGGCACCCGCCGCTTGCGCCAGCTCGACCGGCACCCTGCCCATCGGGAACCGATGAATCGCCCGGCTGTCGTCACGGGCCTCGAACTCGAGCTGCGGAACCAAACCCATGAGTTCCACCAGCGGTGCACTCCCGGCTTCTGTCAGTTCTGTGATCTGCTGGGCCAGTACGACCAGCTCCGCCGGACGGCCAAATCGCTGGGCCATGCTGCCGACATTTCCACCCACCTGATCGAGCCACTGCAGGGTGGCACGCAGCCGGGTCTGAACCGTGAAGTGCTGCTGGGTCTTGTCGGGCAGATGATGCGCTTCATCGAGTATATAGATCGTCTCTTCCGGTTCCGGCAACACAGCACCACCACCGAGCGCCAGATCCGCGAGCAGGAGATCGAGATTGGCAACCACCACGTCGGCTTTCTCCAGGCCGTTACGCGCCTTGAAAAACGGACATTGCTTGAAGAAACCACAGCGATGATTGGTACAACCGCGATGATCCGTGGTGATCATCCGCCATGCATCGGCATCGATCCCATCGGCCCAGCTATCCAGCTCACCGTCCCATTTCCGGGTCGCGAACGCGTCCAGCAACTGCTGAAACAATGCACGCGTGTCGTCCTCCAGGAACTCGAACATCGGCAGGTCGGTCTGCGCATCGCCGCGCAGACGATCATCGAGCCGTTTCAGGCACACATAGCGTTGCCGTCCTTTGGCCAGGGCGAAACTGAACTCGAGGCCCGAAACTTCGGCGAGGTCGGGCAGGTCCTTGAACAGGATCTGCTCCTGCAACGCGATGGTCGCGGTTGCAATGACCAGGCGTTTGTCGAGCTGCTGCGCGATCGGAATGGCGGCAAGCGCGTAGGCCGCGGTCTTGCCGGTCCCCGTGCCCGCCTCGACTACGGCGATGCGTGGCGCCTCGGGCGCTGTGAGCACTCGCGCAATCGTCGCAATCATCTCGCGTTGGCCACGGCGCGGGCGAAACCCACGCGCCTCGAGCCAGCGGCTATAGGCGCCCTGAATTCGGGATTTCAGTTCCGTGTCGAGCAGGGTGGCGGTCATCGTGAGGGCATCGAAGCACGCCGATACAAGTCCTCGCAACAGTGAATCATCAGCGACGCACTCAAATCCTGGAAAACGGCCAATACCAGCGTCGGCGTTTTTTCAGGCGCGCCTCACAGCGGGTCAGCTGCTGGGAATATCGCGCCGCGCGGTCCGACACCTTGCGGGCATACTGCTGAACGTGAGTCTTCTTCCGGTAACTGCCACGCGAATACCCGCCGTGGCCTTCGTGATAGGCCAGATAGAGCCGATAGGGATCGTTGCGCGGGATGCCGAGTCGTTTGTAGCTCGTGTAGTTGTACCAGCCGATAAAGTCGAGCGCATCACCGAAGTCGTCACGGTCCGCGGTCCAACGACCCGTAGACTTCACGTAGTCCTTCCAGGTTGCATCGGTCGCCTGGGCATACCCGTAGGCACTCGAAGGGCGGCGCCACGGAACGACCCACAGCAGCTTGGTACGCGGCGGCTTCGCGTCGTGGACATAACTGGATTCCCGCGCGGTGAACGACATGCTGACGCTGATCGGAATGCCCCAGCGCTTCCGGGCTTTCGCCGCATCGAAATACCAATCCCGGTTTTCCTGGAACACCGAGCACAGATCACCCGGATTCTGCGGCGGCGGCGTCGCACAGCCGGCGAGCAGGGCCAACAGGCCCAGTATGAGTTTCGGCCACACAAGGTGAAGCCGATCAGCCCGCATCATGCTCACCCAACAGCGCCTGCAGCGCCGCCTCGTCAATCACCCGAATCCCGAGCTGTTCCGCCTTGGCCAGTTTGCTGCCCGCGCCGGGACCGGCGACTACACAGGTCGTCTTTGCAGACACCGACCCCGCGACTTTCGCGCCCAGCCGTTGCAGGGCCGCCTTCGCCTCGCTACGCGCCATCTGTTCGAGCGTACCTGTCAGCACCCAGGTCTCGCCCCCCAGTGGCGCGCGCGCCTCGATCGTCGGCTCGTGCCGTTCCCAACAGACGCCCGCCGTACGTAGTCCCGCTACCACCTCCCGGTTGTGGGGGGCGGCAAAGAACGCCCGAATCCGCTCCGCGACGACCGGGCCCACATCATTCACGGCCAGCAGCTGGTCTGTGTCTGCCTTCATCAGTGGATCCAGGTCGCCGAAATAGCGCGCCAGCTGGAGCGCCGTGGATTCGCCCACCTCACGGATTCCCAGTGCGTAAACGAAGCGTGCCAGGGTCGTCTCGCGGCTGCGTTGCAGCGCCGCAACGAGATTGGCGGCGGACTTCTCGCCCATCCGCTCGAGCCCGGCCAGCGCCTCGACGCCTAACCGATACAGATCCGCCACGGTGTCTATCAAGCCGGCTTCGACCAGTTGGTCCACCAGTTTGTCGCCGAGGCCCTCGATGTCCATCGCCAACCGCGACGCGAAGTGCTTGATCGCTTCCTTGCGTTGCGCGGGGCAGCTCAATCCCGCCGGACAACGTTCGATCGCCTCGTCCTCGATCGCAACGATCGGCGTGGCACAAACCGGACAGACGGTGGGCCGCCGAATGCGGCGCGCGCCCTTGGGGCGTTTTCCTGCGACTACTCTGACCACCTTGGGAATGACATCGCCGGCCCGGTGGACCAGTACCGTGTCACCCACACGCAGATCCAGCCGCTCAATCTCATCCATGTTATGCAGCGTCGCATTGCTGACGGTAACGCCACCGACAAACACCGGCTCGAGCCGGGCGACGGGGGTTACTGCACCGGTACGTCCGACCTGAAATTCGACAGCCTTCAGGACCGTGGTCGCTTCCTCGGCAGGATACTTGAACGCAATCGCCCAGCGGGGTTTGCGCGTCACCGCGCCAAGCTGCTGCTGCAGTTCCAGATCGTTGACTTTGATCACCACGCCGTCGATCTCGTAATCGAGTTCCGCGCGCCGCGCCAGCAACGACTCGACGTAGGTTATGCAGGCCGCAACGCCGCTGACCCGTTCGACCAGCGGGTTGACCCGCAACCCGAACTCGGCGAGCCAGGCGAGCACATCGCAGTGGCGCGCTGGAACCCCAGCGCCTTCAATTCGTCCGACGCTATAGGCAAACATGCTCAAGGGACGCCCTGCGGTGATTTTCGGGTCGAGTTGTCGAAGGCTGCCCGCGGCGCCATTGCGCGGGTTGATCAGGGGCTTTTCGCCCCGTTCGAGTGCGGCCTGGTTGAACGCATGAAACCCAGTGATCGGCATGTAGATTTCACCGCGCACCTCGACGAGGTCCGGCGCGTCGCCGCGCAGTTCCAACGGCACTGCCCCGATGGTGCGAACGTTAGCGGTGATGTCTTCGCCGGTCTGACCGTCGCCCCGGGTGGCCGCCTGCACCAACTCACCCTTGCGATACTGCAGACTGACGGCCACACCGTCGAATTTCGGCTCACAGGTAAATTCCAGATCCCGATCGCGTTCCAAGCGGTTCCGGCAGCGTGCATCCCAGTCTCCGAGCTCCTCGGCGCTGACACATTTGTCGAGTGACAACATCGGCTGAAAGTGGGTGACGCTGGCGAATTCCGGCAGCGGTTCGGCACCCACTCGCTGGGTAGGCGAGTTCGCATCGATCAGCTCGGGGTGGTTGCGTTCCAGCGCCACCAGGCGATCGAACAGGACGTCATAATCCGCGTCCGAGATCTCCGGATCGTCCAGAACGTGATAGCGATGATTGTGATGGCGCAGCGTCTCACGCAGCGCACTCACCTCATCGCGGGGATCAGCAGCACTGGCCAAGGCAGTGCACCTCCATACGAGACGCGTCTCAGGCTCGCTGTGACATCCGTTTGCGACTGAACTCGGCGATGCGCTGCCGGCAATGCTCGGAAGTCTGGCCCGTCATTACGCTGAGTTGTTCGTCCTTCAGGTCGCCACCGAGGCTGCTGGCAATGTCACGTGCAACACAGAGCATGTCATCGAATACTGGCAGCGGTTCGTCCAGTCCGGGTAGACGCAGGAACATGGTGATCCCCAAGGTGCTGAATTCAGCCATGGCGCTCAGATCAAAAGTGCCCGGTTCCACGGCGCTGGCAACGCTGAACTGCACCGTTTTATCTGCCCGGTCGATGCGATGGAAGATGTTCATGTCGCCGAATCTCAGTTCATTGCGCAGGAACACCTCCATGATCTTGTCGCCGGGAAACGTCGCACCGCCGCGGGCCAGCACGTTGATCACGATGATTTCACCCGGCGACGCCTCGGCTTCGTCGTCCCTGACACTCGCCTTTCTCGGGCGGCCCGCTTTGCGCGCGCGTTGCCGAGACGGTTCCTCGACCGGGCTCAGCGCCTCGGGCGCCGCCAACGGTTGGGACTGAACTTCATCAGGTTCCAACCGAAACGCCTCAGAACCTATGGTCGGTTCGACGGTGCGTCGCGACCCGGTTTGCTCCATCAACACCGGTGCCTCGGTCGCCAGATCCAGATCACCCTGCGCCGGGTCTTCCGCGAGCCGAGCCCCTCCATTGGGCAACTCACCTCGCAGCAGGATCAGTTCGTCGACCTCCTCGTGCGGAATGTTCGGGTCAATCGCCATCCGCAGCGTGTCCTGTCGATTGCGCCATGCCAGCCAGAACCCGTGCGCGATTACTCCCACGAGCAGGATGCCGCCACCAATCAGTATCCAATCTTTAAAATCCATGAGTAACTGCTCAGACCGCAGCCATCGCGGCTGCTTCCTCTACGTCTACCGAGACCAGCCTCGACACGCCGGCTTCCACCATGGTAACCCCCATCAGGTGATCAGCCATTTCCATGGTCAGCTTATTGTGCGTAATGACAATGAACTGAACATCCTCGGACATGTCATGAATGAGATCCGCAAAACGAACGACATTCGAATCATCGAGCGACGCATCGACCTCATCAAGCAGGCAGACCGGGCTCGGATTGAGTTGAAAGATCGCGAAGATCAACGCCACCGCGGTCAGCGCTTTTTCGCCCCCCGACAGTAGGTGGATACTCGAATTGCGTTTACCGGGCGGTCTCGCCATCAGCGAGACCCCGGTATCCAGCAGGTCTTCCCCGGTGAGTTCCAGATATGCAGTGCCGCCCCCAAATACCTTGGGGAACAGTTGGCCCAGATGCGCGTTGACCTCGTCGAAGGTTTCTTTGAATCGCGACCGGGTCTCCCTATCAATCCTTCTAATGGCATTTTGCAGCGTATCCAACGCCTCGCTGAGGTCGCCGTGCTGCTCATCCAGATATTTCTTACGTTCGGATTGCGACTGATACTCGTCGATCGCCGCAAGGTTGATCGGGCCAAGCCGGTGAATTCGATTGCTTAGTTTCTCCAACCGCTCGGCAAATGACTGTTCGTGGGCATCTTCGGGCAATTCCGCCTTGAGGGCCGCGTACTCGAAACCGGTGCCGCGCAACTGTTCCGCAAGCGTCTCGACGCGCACGGCCACGCCCTCACGCTCTACCCGGATGACCTCGAGGCGGTCGCGTATCCCGCTCACTATTCCTTCATGCTCACCGCGCGTGCCTTCGAGTTCCCGGACCTGATGCTCGGCCGTTTCCAGATTACGCCGCGCGTCACCCAGTTGTTGTTCGACCGCCAGTCGCTCGGCCAGCCGTGACTCCAGATTCTGCTTCAGTTCCGGCAACGGCGTACGGCTCTCCCCGATGCCTTCCGAGAGCTTGCTGCGGCGCTCACCCAGCTCGAGCTGCTGGCGTTCCAGACGCTCCCGCGCAGTCTTCGTGGCCATCAATCGCGAATCGATGGTTTGCCGTTCGGCGTCCAGCGCATGGAACAGATCCCGATCTTCCCGCGTCTGAACTCGTGCTGCCGCCACCGCGGACACGTCCTGTTCGCGACGACCGGTCATTGCGTCACGTTCCTCGGTGAGCCGCTCTCGTTGCAGTTCCGCCGTCACGAGCCGTTCGCGAGCCTCCTTGAGGCGCTCGCTCTCCTGATCGATCTGCGTCGAAATTTCCGCCCGCTCCCGGTCGACCCGATCGCGGCGGGCGCCCGCTTCTTCCATGCGCACCTGGTGCACGCCATGATCCGCACGCAGTTGACCGAGCGCCTGCCCGAGTTGCGCAATACGGCCATGCAGATCCGTTCGCTCCTGATCCAATGCCTCTACCCGGTCGCGTGCCGCGCGAACACTCTGTTGCACTTCTGCCTGCTGCGATTCCACTGCCTCGACCCGCGCACGCAACAATTCGAGCTCATGGCCACGCTGAATGATTCCATCGGCGCTCGCTTCGGCACGATCGACCCGCGCCCAATCTCGGCCCAGCCAGATTCCGTCGCGGGTAATCACGCTTTCACCGGGCCCCAGCCGATTGCGGTGACCGCGCGCTGCTGCCAACGATTCAGCCGCATAGATGCCCTGCAAAAACGACCCCAGGCCCAGCGATGTGCTCACGTATCCGGCCAGCGCGGCAAGTTCTCCATCCGCTTCCTCGGGAGCATCTGCCGCTTCGCCCTCAACCAGCGTCACAACGCCGTGATCGAGGTCGGGTAGCGTCTCGAGGAACTCATCCAGGCGCGCGACACCGATGGCCTGCAGACGATCCCCCAGCACAGTCTCAACGGCCCGTTCCCAGCCCGGCTGCACCGTCATCGCTTCGCCGATCCGCGGCGCATCCGCCAGTCCGGAAAGGTGCAACCAGTCGTCTGAACTGCCAGCATCCCGACCCAGCGCCGCTTGCTGAACCGCATGTAGCGACGCGAGTTCATGACGCAGGTTCTGGACCGCCAGACGCCCTTCCTCCAGCGCATGTTCCCTTTCGCCCTGGGTATCGCGGGCGGCGGCCAGAGCATTCAGGCAACGTTCTACATCCGTCTCGGCTTCGCGCAGCGCGCCATCGGCCGCTTCGATCTCCCCGGCGAGCTCGCGAATGTCACCGCTGACATCGGCACCCAGCGAACCTTCGTACTCGTCGTCCAGCTGACTCAAGCGCGCGCGTAGACGTTGCAACACCTGCTCGACATGCTCCAACCGGGAACCCTGCACATCCGCTTCCCGCTGATTGGCACCCCTGCGTTCAGCGAGATCGTCCCAAGCGGCCTGGGACTGGCGCAGTTGCCCCTCCAGCAGGTCGAGCGCGCCGGCCGAGGCCTGTTCCGTGGCGCGCGCCGCTTCGAGGCGCGGGTCCAAGGTCGCGAGACTTGCGCTCAGCGTCTTAATTTCGGTCGCATCCATCGCCAGCTGCCGTTCCGTTTCCGCACCGCGCTGAGACACCGCATCGAGATCGAGCTCGAGTTGCTTCACGCGCTGTTCGTTGTAGGCAATCGCCTCTTCGACGCGTGCGATGTCTGCGCCAAGCTGGTAGAAGCGCCCCTGGATGCCATTGAAGATGTTGCCTTGCTCGGCGTATTCGGCCCGTTGTGTTTCGATCTCGGTATCCACCGCCCGTTGCCCGGCAACCGCACGTTCGAGTTCAACCTCGAAATCACGAATCGCCTTCTCCCGATCATCGAGCAGTCGCTGCTGGTCGATCAGCTGCACGGTATACAGTTCAGCGGTAGCGAGGCGTTGTTCATCCATCAGTCCGCGATAGCGCTCAGCCGCTCGGGACTGGCGCTTGAGGTGATTGAGTTGCCGCTCCAACTCGTCGCGAATGTCGTCCAGGCGGTCGAGGTTTTCTCTCGTGTGGCGAATCCGTGTCTCGGTCTCCCGGCGCCGCTCTTTGTACTTCGAGATGCCGGCCGCTTCCTCGAGATACATCCGCAGATCTTCCGGTTTGGCTTCGACCAGTTGGCCGATCATGCCCTGTTCGATGATCGAGTAGCTACGCGGGCCGAACCCTGTACCCAGAAACAGGTCCATGATGTCGCGTCGCCGACACTTGGTGCCGTTCAGATAGTAGTTCGATTGGGCGTCCCGGGTTACCTGCCGGCGGATTGCAATCTCAGCAAAGTTCGCGTATTCGTTGCCGATTCGGCCGTCGCTGTTGTCGAACACGAGTTCGATGGTTGCCTGGGCGGTGGGTTTGCGCGTACTGGATCCGTTGAAGATGACATCGGTCGGAGATTCACCACGCAGTTGGCGCGCGGAACTTTCACCCATCACCCAACGTACGGCGTCGATGATGTTGGATTTCCCGCAGCCGTTGGGACCCACCACGGCACACCGATTTCCGGGGAAGCTTACCGTTGTCGGATCGACAAATGATTTGAACCCGGCAAGCTTAATCTGCTTGAGTCGCATGTAGTGCTAGTTCGACATCCCCGATGGCGGTCGTCCGCCGTTACCTGCCGCGCAAGCCACCATCCTGTCCAAACCCGCAATGTCCAGACCCGGCATCACTCACGCGCCGCTACAGCCCGTGCCATGCGGGCCGGGGGTAGTGTATAGAAATCGAACACCGATCACTATCACCTGAATCGTGGAGATTCCGGTGAGCCGGGCTTCAATGCACGATAGCGTCCAAAGCCAGCCGGCGCTCGCGGCGGAAGTGCCCGTGAACCAGTTCTTCGATACGCTCGGACTGCTGCTCGCGGATTGCCTCCAGCAGTCCTTTGGCAAACCGCAGGGTGTCCCCACGGTCGTACGACGGATGTGCGCTGGCCTGCTGTGTTACCCGGTGAACCGCCGGCAGCAGGTGCTCGAGCACCGTCGCAAGGTAAGGGTTTTCGGCGAGTGGGAACGCCGCTTGGACGAACTCGAACTTGGCACTCACAAAGTGTTCATCGTCTTCGTCCAACGATCGAGTCAGGCAGTCGAGTGAAGCACTCAGCGGTTCCATGACGCCGTTCTCGGCGCCGGCGGTGCGCCGCGCGACGCGCTGGAACAGCAGTGTGACCAGATCCGAGGCGAGTTCGAGCAGCCCTTCCATCCCGTCGGGGTCGAGCGTGCTGACCACCGCGCCGCGGCGCGGAATGATATCGATTAGATGACGCCCCTCGAGGATCAGCAGCGCCTCACGTACCGAGCCGCGGGAAACGCCGAGGTCTTTCGCAATCCTAAGCTCCTGAATGCGCTCCGTCGGTGCCAATCGACCCGTGATGATCTCATTGCTGAGATGATCCGCGATCTGTTCAGTCAGACTCACAGCGGGTTTGAACGCCATACTGGTTCCTACGCCTGGCTCCCAATCGATGCCTGCTTGGACCACCGCTGCCGACGAATGTTGCAAAGGAGTGTCAAAAAGTATCAACGCTCGACACTAGTTCAGTAATAGCGTCACCGTCGGGCGATCCCGGGGTCGAACCTGTGCGATCTCCGATTCGACATCTCCTGGTCGGAGCGTGGGGGAGCCTGAGCGCGACAGACGCGCCAGAACAGCCACTTCTTCGAACCGGCTCAGCAGGCGCCCGGGCTGCATCGCATCGGCGTCGGTGAGCTGGATAACCGCGGGCAGCTCCGCAAAGGTCAACGCGCGGACCGCCAACGGCATCGGCGGTCCGGCCAAAGCCCGAACGATGACGAACACCCGCGTATCCGGATCGGCATGTACATCGTTGCCGGCCTCGAGTTCGATCCTGACCATCGCGGCCGTATCAAGCGTGGGCGCGGCGGCGACCGAAGCCGATCCTTGAGACTCACTCACTGCACCCAGGCTGAGTCGTACCGCGATCGGCTGCTTGGCTAGCGTTACCGGACGGCTGATCACCTCCACCGCATCGGGACCCGCGCGAACATCGCCTGTCCGGGACAATCGGGCAATGACCTCCAGGATTTCTCCTTCACGCAGAGGGTCTTGCTGCCCCATCAGCGCCGCATGGTCAAGGCGCACCGTCAGCGGGTCTTCGTCGACATCGCGACGCACGACCATTCGGGGCATCCGTTCGCCCCGACGCCTGGCAATGACATACAGCACCGCCTGAGGCGTCAAACCGTCGATTCCAGCCAACCCGGTTATCGTGACGTCGATGGCCGGTCCCGGTCCGATACCGGCAAGTCCCCGCACCCGCTCCAGCTCCGCGCGCAGCGCCGCAGCGTTCGGCCCCGCAACACCACCGCTGAGCGCCCGCTCCAGGTAACCGGCCGCACCGACGTAGTCAGCAGACGCTGTTGCGTCGCTCGCCAGCATCTCCAACACCAGCGGCTGCCCCGGATCAATCGCCAGCAAGCGATCGACATACCCGCGATTGATCTCGCTGATCCGTCCGCGTTCAGCCAGGAAGTTTGCCTGGATCAGCGATACCAGGGTGTCCGGGTCGAACCGGTTGAGCGCAACCGCCCGCGTGAAGCTCGATGCGGCTGCGGCGAAGTCGCGCTCCCGCATCCGTACATGGCCCAGAACATATAGGCTGTCGAAATCATCCGGATGCGCATCAAGGCGCCGCTCCAGCCGGACGACCAGCTCTGCCAGTGCAACCGGGCGATCGACGTTGCTGCGTAACAGCCCAGCCGCGCCCGCCAGTTCAAGATCCGCGCCGGCGCCCAGCTCGATGTACAGAAGCACCGCGAAGATCGGCACCAGGCCTGCCAATGCGGCCGGCAACAGCACACGACGAAGCGGCCCTTCGAATGACGGCTGCGAGCTCGTGCCGGACGGCTCACCCTCGCGTTCTTCCGGCACATCGTCCAGGAGTGCCGCGGACAGTTCTTCGATCAGGCTTTGAAGGTCGTCCGGATCGATGTTGCCGTCCTGGTGATCGCGGCGTAGTTCAGCAACCCGCTGGTGATAGACCCCGAGATTGTCTCGCTTGCGCCGAGCCTGATCGATGGACACTCCGCCACGGCGAAACGGCCAGAGGACGCAACCGACCGCCGCCGCGATCAGCAGCGCCCCGAGTATCAGAAATTGGGTCATCAGGGGGCCGACCGTGGCCCCGGGGCCGACCGTGGCCGCGGGGGCGACTCTGAACCCAGGGGCGACTCAGAGCCGGCGCGCTCATCGAGCAATCGCTCGACCCGGGCGAGGTCGTCCGCATCGAGGCGCGTAACCGCCCGGCGCCGAGCCATGTGCGCAATCGCGGCCGCGGCACCGATCAGCAGAGCGATCGGTGCCAGCCACAACAGCAGCGTGTCGGTTCGCACCGGTGGGTCGTACAGCACGAAGTCCCCGTAGCGGGCCTGCAGGTGCGCACGGATTGCCGGGTCGTCGAGCCCCTCGAGCACGAGCCGGTGCACGGCTCGGCGCAGATCCCGGGCGATCGGTGCATCAGATCCGGCAAGATTGGTGTTCAGACACTTCGGGCAACGAAACTCGGCGATCAGGTCTCTATAGCGTGTTTCCTGCAGCGCATCGTCGAACTCGTATGCATCGATTGCGCCCTGGCCCCATGCAGTAGCCACAACCCCAAGAAGCAACATGGCAAACCAGCGCTCAACCATCGTCGAGCGCCTCCAGCCGAGCTAGAAGCGGTTTCATCTCGTTGTTCCAGACACGTCGGTTCACCTCCCCCACGCGCTTGTAAACGATCGTCCCATCACCATCCACGATGAAGCTTTCCGGCGCGCCATAGACGCCGAGGTCGACACCCAACCGGCCATCCGCATCGATTATGTTGAATTCGTACGGATTGCCGTAACGGGTCAACCACTCCCGGGCCGCCGCGGGATTGTCCTTGTAGTTGATGCCGATGATCGGCAAACCGGCTTCGTCGCTGATACGCAACAACTCGTGATGCTCGGCCCTGCACGTCGGGCACCACGTTGCCCACACGTTCACCAGCACGGTACGCCCCGCCAGCCGTTGTGTGGTCGCCCGCTCGTCGGCATTGGCCAGGAGCGGCAGATCGAACTCAGGGAACGGCTGTCCCACCAGCGCCGACGGCAGACGATGGGGGTCTTCAAGACTGAAACCGGCATACAGAAACCCGGCAATGATGACGAACACCCCCAACGGAACGAACAATCCCGCCCGATTCATACCGGCACCTCTGCGACATCGCTCGCGACGACGCGGCGCCGTTCGCGCAATCGCCGATAACGGGGGTCCAATACCGCGCAGACCCCGCCCATGCCCATCAGCAGCGCACCAAACCAGACCCAACGGACCAACGGTTTGTACTGAGTTCTGAGCGCCCAGGCCCCATCGCCCAGGGGCTCACCGAGGGCCACGAACACGTCTTTGAAGAAGCCACCCGCAATCGCCGCTTCGGTCATGACGTTACCGCCCGACTGGTAGCGGCGCCTTTCCGGTCGTAACTCGTAAGCCTCGCCATCACCCACCACTCGAACGCGCCCCACGTCGGCGACGTAGTTTGGCCCCTGGGACTGGGATACGCCGACAAATGTCAGTTGCAGAGGTCCGAGGGTGATTTCATCACCCGGCACAACGCGCTGATCACGTTCCACCGAGAGCTGGCTGGTAACCGTCACGCCAAGCAGGCACATGGCAAAACCGAGGTGCGCCATCAACATTCCGACATACGCGACCGGCAGCCCGAAGAGCCCAGCCAGACTGCCCGCGCGACGCCACGCATCCGTGAGGTGGCTGATTACGATCCACAGCGCGAGCGCCGCCGCAACCGTCACTGACAGACGCAACTCGCCGCCGAACAACAGCGGCAACACCACACCCAGGACCACACTCGCCAGAAACACCCAACTCAACCGGCTCAGATAGAGCCGCAGCCCCGTGCGCTTCCAGCGTGCGACCGGGGCCAACCCCAGCACCAGGGCCAACAGCGCCATCAACGGCACGAACATGGAATTGAAGTACGGGGGACCGACCGAAATCTTGGCGCCGCCCGTGACCGCCTCGTACGCCAACGGGTAGAGGGTGCCCAGGAGAACGACTGCCAGAGCAACAACCAGCACCAGATTGTTGATCAGCAGCACCACCTCGCGCGACAAACCCGAAAAGCCGGCCCGGCTGCGGATCATCGGCGCGCGCACCGCGTACAGCGCCAGCGAACCGCCTACCACGAGCAGCAGAAACGCGAGAATGAACACGCCGCGCAACGGGTCAACCGCAAACGCATGAACCGACGTCAACACGCCCGAGCGAACGATGAAGGCGCCCAACAGCGAAAAGGAAAACGCGGCGATTGCCAGCAGCACCGTCCAACTCTTGAAGACCCCACGCTTTTCAGTCACCGCCAGCGAATGCACGAGCGCAGTCCCGACCAGCCACGGCATGAAGGACGCATTCTCCACCGGGTCCCAGAACCACCAACCCCCCCAACCGAGTTCGTAGTACGCCCACCAGCTGCCCAGCGCGATCCCCACCGTCAGGAATGCCCAGGCGGCATTGGTCCACGGTCGGCTCCAACGCGCCCAGGCTGCATCGAGCCGGCCACTCATCAGCGCGACGATGGCAAAGGAGAACGCGACTGAAAAGCCGACATAGCCGGCGTAGAGAATGGGCGGGTGCACGATCAATCCGAAATCCTGCAGCACCGGGTTCAGATCGGACCCTTCCGCCGGCGCCAGGGGTAGGGTTCGTTCGAAGGGATTGCTCGTCAGCAAGGCAAAGGCAATAAACCCGACGGACAACAAGCCCATCACGGCGAGCACCCGGGAGGAGAACTCCAGCGGCAGGCGCCGACCGAACCACGCCACACCCAGCGTCCAGGCCGCCATGATCAGAATCCACAGCAGAAACGATCCCTCATGGGCGCCCCACAACGCGCTGAACTTGTAGCGATCCGGGAGCAGCGAGTTGGAGTTTCGGGCCACGTAACTCACGGAAAAGTCATCCGTCAGAAACGCATACGCAAGACAGCCGAAACTGAGTGCGACGAGCACGAACAAACCCGGAGTCAGCGAGTATGCCGAGCGCATCCACTGCTCGCGGCCCAGCGCGGCACCCACCAGCGGGAGGGTACCCAGCACGATAGCCAGCGCCAGAGCCAGAATGAGCGCCAGATGGCCTAGTTCGACAATCAACGGATATCGGCCTGTATCAGTTCAGGGGGCATGTAGTTCTCGTCATGTTTGGCAAGCACTTCGTCGGCCTGAAACACACCCGCCTGGTCCAGTTCTCCGGTCACCAGTATCCCCTGGCCCTCCCGGAACAGGTCCGGAAGAATCCCCGAGTAGCGCACGCCAACGTCGGAACCGCGCCGGTCGGTCAGCACGAAACCAACTTCCAGACTGTCGCTGGCCCGCTGGACACTACCCTCCAGGACCATCCCGCCCACTCGGATTCGTTTACCTACCGGCGCCTCACCGCCGGCGACCTGTTCGGGCGGGTAGAACAGATTGATGTTCTCCTCCAGGGCGGACAGGACCAACGTGGCAGTCACCGCGGCGCCGGCCAGAATGAAGACGATCACGATCAGCCGTTTGCGTCGCACTGGATGCATTTAGTGTCCTGTCTGATTGATTCGTGAGATTCAGAGCCCACAGAATGCGCAAGTATAAGGCGCATCAACGCTCCTCTCTGAGAATCTGTGCCGCGGAACGCCGCAGCGCGTCGAGTACGCGACGCCGCGCACGCAGCGGCCGGAACAGGTTATAGCCCAACACGCCCAACCCGGCGGCGTAGGACCACCAGACGTATGCGCCATGACCGCCCATCTCGAGAAATGCCTGGAAACTATCGAAGCTCATCGTGTCAGCACACCGGCGAGGTCGCGCACCCATTGCGTGCGTTGCTCGCGACGCAGAATCTCGGTACGCAAGGCAACGGTCATCGCGCCGGCAAAGAAAACGTAAAAGCCGAGCGCGCTGACCAGCAGCGGCAGCCACATCTCGGCAGGCATTGCCGGTTTTTCAGTCAGCGTGAACGAGGCCGGCTGATGCAGCGTCAGCCACCAATCCACGGAATACTTGATGATCGGAATGTTGATCAAGCCAACGACCGCAAGCACCGCACAGGCCCGCCCCGCGGACTCCGGGCGCGCGATCGCCTGGCGCAGGGCAATGATGCCGAAGTAAAGAAATAACAGCACCAACATCGACGTCGTGCGCGCATCCCACACCCACCACCGGTCGGACGCCTGGAGCCAGGTCGGCTTGCCCCAGAGAACGCCCGTGACCAGCGACAACGCCACGAACCCAACCCCGATGGGCGCTGCCACCGCCACCACCATGTCGGCGAGCTTCATGCGCCAGATGAGCAGCACCGCACCCGCGACGCCCAATAATATGTAGCAGGACTGTGCCAGCATCGACGCCGGCACGTGCACGTACATGATCCTGAAGCTGTTGCCCTGCTGATAGTCGGGCGGCGCATACGCCAGGCCCCAGACCCATCCCGCAGCGATCAGAATCAACCCGAGGGCGAGCAGCCACACCGGCCACCGGCCGCTGATCTGGTAAAACCAGCGCGGCGATCCGAGCTGATGCCAGAGTTCCTTCAAGCGCTGCTTCAATTCACTGCTCCATGCCGACCCGCAGAGCCAGCGCCGCGCCAAAGGGTGCCAAGGTCAACGCCGCGGCAAGCATCGCAGCCAGCCAAAGCAACTGCCCGTGTGCTTCCACGCCGTCCATCACCGCGGTGATCGCGCCCGCACCGAGGATCAGCACCGGCACATAGAGCGGCAGAATGATCAGCGTCAACAGCAATCCGCCACGTCGTAAGCCGACCGTCAACCCCGCGCCAATCGCGCCGATCAGGCTCAGCACCGGCGTGCCGAGCAGCAGCGATGCTATCAACACACCAATGGCATCACCAGGAACGAACAGCATGAGTCCCACCACCGGCGCAAGCAGGGTCAGCGGCAATCCCGTGACCAGCCAATGCGCAACCACCTTTGCGACCACGCCAAGAAACAATGGTTCCACCTTGAGTACGAACAGCTCCAGCGTACCGTCCTCGAAGTCCCGCCTGAACAGACCGTCCAGCGACAGCAAGGTGGACAACAGCGCCAGCGACCAGAGGATTCCGGGGGCGACTTCACGCAACGTATCCGGTGCAGGGCCCAGACCCAGTGGAAACAGCGCGACGGCCATCAGGTAGAACATCAGCGGATTCATCAATTCGCCGGGGCTGCGGAAGGCAACCAACAGGTCGCGACGCAGCTGGCCGCCGAACTGGTCAAGCGCCCCCGTCACTGCAACTCTTCCCCCGGGGTCAGCACCAGAGTCTCGACATCATCGCGACCGAGCGGCTGGTGCGTTGCACAGACCACGGCGCCGCCAGCGGCGCGGTGCCCGTCGATGAGTTCGCCCACCAATGCCCGCCCGGCACGGTCGAGCGCCGTCAGCGGTTCATCGAGCAACCAGAGAGGGGCCGGGTCGACCAGCAGACGCGCCAGCATTACCCGCCGCTGCTGACCTGCTGAGAGTTGCCCGCAGGGCGCGTCAGCCCCGCGGTCGACCCCGACGCGGGACAATGCATCGTGCAACTGGTCCGCGACGCCCTCGGCTGCAGTATCCACGGTAGATAGCGCGGCGTACCAGGCGAGATTCTCGATCGCCGTCAGCGCCGGGTTCAAACCACTGCGATGGGCCGTATAGGCAACCTCGACGCGGCATTGCAACTCGCCACGAAAATCGACGTTCAAACGGGCCAGACAACGCAGCAAGGTGGTTTTGCCACTGCCGTTCGGGCCCAGTACCTCCACAATTCCACCCGGGCACAGTTCCAGGTCCACCGCCTTGAAAACTGGCACTCCATCGCGTTCGTAGGTGAGCTTGCGCGCCACCAGTAAGGGTTCGGGCACGGGTCCGCCGGGTAGCCGAAAGTGTGCGCATTATAGGGGCATCGCCAACCACCGCGAGGACTCGCGCATCACTTCAACGGATGCCGAAAATCCCGTATCCGCGGGCGCCGATGTGCAGAATCCAACCGCTGTCCTCGTGGCCGACGCGACAGTGGTACGCGAGTACCGGTTCCGCATCACCCGTACGTTCGAGGCGAACTTCGTGAGTATGGCTGCCGGGGTTGATGGCGATCAACAGCGTCTCACCACGCCGGTACACCAGAGGATAGCCGTTACCCTCGCTGAGCAATTCAATGGGCGCATCGGGCAGCAAGTCCGGCTCGGTCTGGCGGAGATAAATCAACCGTTCGACGTGATGCCACAGCGAGTCCTCGTCGGCGCGTTGTGCCGCGACCGTCGGTCGCTCCGGCGACGGATCGATCGGCAGATGGCTGAGCTGTTCGGGGGCGCCGGAAAATCCAGCCAGTGCCGAATCGTCCCATTGCATGGGCGTCCGTGATCCGGTTCGTTCGTAGCCCCCCTCTTTGCTCGGAAGATCCGCCAGGTAGCGCATCCCGATTTCGTCGCCGTAGTAGAGGAACGGCACCTGCGGCCAGGTCAGCAGGAAGGTCTGGATGACTTTCAGATCCGCCCTGTCGCGGCCGACGCTCGGCCGCTGAATGTCGTGGTTGCCGCTTGGAATCGAGAGGTAACCTTTGCCCCGGATTCGTTCGTGCTGGAACGAAAACGTCTCCCAGAACCGGCGGAAGTCCCCTTCCGCCGATGCGTCGAAGTAGCAGGCCGTGCGCCCGGGCGGGAAGCGGCTCTCCGGGCCAAAAAACAGTGCGTCGTACCCGGGGACGCCGAAGTGCAACATGAAATCAACATCGAAACCGGCGTCGATGGCCCGCTCCGGCTCGCCCCACTCCGCAATCAGCACGCGCTCGGTGTAGTTCGCGTCCAGCCACTGCCTGACGTCCCGCCACAGGCGTCTGATGTGGATGCCGTGGGGATCACGCTTGACCAGGGAAGCAGCCATGTCGACCCGGAAACCATCGACGCCACGATCCAGCCAGAAGGCCATGACCTCCTTCAGCGCTGCGCGGGTCGCACACGGTCCCGGCTCGTCATAGCCCTGCTGATAGCTGCGATTCGGCTCACCGAAGCCGTAATTCAATGCCGGTTGATGGGCGAAAAAGTTGATGGCAAAGGCACCCGTTCGGTCCGTGGTGCCGCTGATGAAACGCAGGTCCCCATCGACGGTGAACCAGGGCGAATGCGTCCAGATGTAACGGTCGCTGTATTCGTTTGTCTCGGGGCGGCTCGACTCGATGAACCAGGGATGTTGATCCGAGGTATGGCCGGCTACCAGATCGAGGCACACGCGGATGTCCCGGCGGTGGGCTTCGGCCACGAGCCGTTCCAACGCCGCGTTGTCGCCGTAGCGCGACGCGACGCTCAGGTAATTCGACACGTCATAACCCGCGTCCCGAAACGGTGACTCGAAGCAGGGGTTGATCCACAGCGCGTTGACGCCGAGTTCCGTCAGATAATCGAGTTTCGTCACGATTCCTTCGAGATCGCCAATTCCGTCGGCATTGCTATCGAAGAAGCTCTGCGGATAGACCTGATAGAACACCGCCTGCTTCAGCCACGCGGGAGTACTCAAGTTCAGCCTCCTCCACCCTCCAGCACGTAACAGGGCCGGTAGCTTTCGCCGGCAAGTTTCATCCGTCCCTCGGCCACGAATGCGCCCAGGATCCTATCCAGCGCGTCCATGATGACCGGATCGCCGGACAGGAGAAACGGCCCATGCTCCTCGATCATCCGCGTACCGTGCGCCTTGATGTTGCCCGTGACGATGGCAGAAAACGCCCGCCGCAGGTTGGCGCTCAGCTCATGCGGCGGCAGGTCACGGCTGATCTGAAGCGCCGCCACGCTCGCGTGGTTTACCTCGAAGGGCAACTGGTAGTCGAGCCCGATGTTGAGCAACCAGTTGAAGTAAAAGGCGTCCCCGGTGCTGCGGCGCTGCGCGCGGACCGCTTTCACCCGCTTCTCCGCACGGCGCGCTACGTCCGCCGCATCGCCTACCACCATTTCATAGTGCGCGGCGACCGTCGCGCCGAACACCGTGGTCAGCAACGCGTCCAGACGTTGCAGATAGTCCCGCGCCTGGGGCGGACCGGTGAGAATGATCGGACGGGTCAGCTCCGCATTGGCGGGGTCCATCATGAGGCCGATGAGGTACAGGAGTTCCTCCACGGTGCCAACCCCGCCCGGAAACACGATGATCGCATGGCCCAGACGCGTGAATGCCTCCAGTCGTTTTTCCATATCCGGCAAAACCACCAGCCGGGAAACCATGGGATTGGGCGGCTCCGCCGCGATGATGCCTGGTTCCGTGAGGCCGATGTAGCGCGCCGACGAGCGCTGCTTGGCGTGGCCAACCGCCGCACCCTTCATCGGGCCCTTCATCGCTCCCGGGCCACAGCCCGTGCAGATGTCCAGCCCACGCAGGCCAAGATGGTAGCCCACTTCCTTGGTGTATTCGTACTCGGTTCGAGAGATGGCGTGGCCGCCCCAGCACACCACGAGATTCGGCTGGCGATTCGGTCGCAACACCCGGGCATGCTTGAGAATGTGAAATACCGCCTCGGTGATTCCATCTGAGCGGGCTAGATCGAAGCGCTCGCTGTTCTCGATCTCCGTACGCTGGTACACGATGTCGCGCAGCACGGAAAACAGGTGGTGGCGAATGCCCTCGATCATCTCGCCGTCGACGAACGCGCTTGCCGGCGCGTTGCAGACCGTGAGTCTTACGCCCCGGGTGCGCTGTTCGATCTCAATCTCGAAATCTGCGTAGCGCGCGAAGATCGCAGCCGAGTCGTCCGACTCGCTGCCGGTGTTGAGCACGGCCAGGGCGCAGCGTCGAAACAACTCGAGCAGCCGTGCGTCGGGACCGACCCGCAGCGCCTCCACCTCGCTGTGAGATAGCAATTCCAGGCTACCCCGTGGGGTGACGCGCGCGTCGACGACTTCTGTTCCAGCGCTGTCCATGACTGATCCTGCTAGTAGGTTTCCAGCAGGTAGACGGAAAGTGCGCGACGCTGGGCGTCCTCGCCCACGAAGGGTGGCATTGGCGGATTGGGCATCGCGAGATAGCTCATCAGTTCGTCCAGCGTGTAGCGGTGGGCGAGCTCGTCGAGCACGCGCAACCCCGCATCCGCGCCCGTTTGCCCCGTATGGCACACCAGGCAACCCGATGCTTCCAGCAGCGTCGCGCCGACCCGCAATGCGGCCTGGCGTTCGGCATCTGCGACCCCACCTGGATCATACCCTTCGCTGCGCGGACCCACGTATTCGATACCGGCCGCGGCGCCTGCCCCGCCAGGGCTCACGCGGTACACCGCGCCGCCGTAATCGTCCGAAACATACACCGCGCCGTCCGGCCCTTCAGCCACTTCTGCCGGACGACCCAGCACTTCATCGTCGTGCAGAAAACCGCTGAGAAAGTCGCGTTCCGTAATCGTCCCATCCGGGGCGAAGTGCAGCGAGACGACCTTGTAACCATCCTTGACGCTCCTGTTCCAGGAGCCGTGCAAGGCAACGATGGCCGCGTTTTGATAGGCCGCCGGGTGACTTTCGCTGCGCAGAAAAGTCATCCCCAGAGGCGCATTGTGGGCTCTGAACTCGTGAACAGGCGCGATCGACGCGTCGATCTCCGTCGCGTGGCCGGCGCCGAGCTCCGGATCCGGCACCTTCGCCCCGTTCGCGAACGGCCACCCATAGAACCCACCTTCGACGATCTCATTCAGTTCACAAGGTGGAAAGTCGTCGCCCAACAGATCACGGCCGTTGTCCGTGGCGAACAGCGCACCCGTCAACGGCGACCAGTCGAACCCGGCACTGTTGCGCAGTCCCGTCGCGTACACATCCACCAACTCGCCTTCCAGCGTGTAGCGGAGCATGGCGGCACGACGAGCATCGCCGTCAACGCAGGCGTTGCAGCTGGAGCCAATCGTGAGGTACAGCAACCCGTCGGGACCCAACCTGATGGTCTTCTTCCAATGATTTCCGCCGCTCGGCAACCCATCGACGATGCGTTGATAGCTGCCCTCCACGGTCCCCGAGCGCGCATCGAACGTGATGCGCCCGATGCCGTCTTCTTCGCCCACATAGAGATACCCGCCCGCGAGTTCCAGCCCGTTGGGGCGTCTCAGGCCCTCGAGCAGCACCCGTTGTCCATCCGCCGAGCCGTCGCCGTTGCGGTCGGCCTCGAGCAGCACGATCCGTCCGTCCCGGGGCGAAGCCACCAGCACATCGCCGGCCGAGGTGACGCGCAGCATGCGGGCATCCGAGATGCCTCTGGCGAACAGCGACACGCCATAGCCATCAGGAACGACCAGCCGATGACCGACCTGATCGGCAGACACCGGGTTCGGATCCAGCCATGCGGGCAGCAGGCTCATCTGCTGAAGCATGCCTTTCCAGGGTACATTCAGCGGTACGGTCATCCAGACATAACCCACGGCAAGCACCAACAGCGCAACCATGCCGCCCAGGATGCCGCCCAGAATCTTCGCCACCAATCTCACGGGTTCTCCTGATACGAATACTCGAAGCCGAGGTAGACCTGCCTCGGCATGGCCGGAAAGTAGCGGTAGCTGCCGAAGGCGAAATCGGCGCGATCCGCATATTTTCGATCGAACACGTTCAATACCCGTGCAAAGGTGCGCAGCCGTGCGTTGATCTGCCAGGTAGCCCGCCAGTTGACCACCTGGTGTCCATCGTAACTCGCCGTATTGGCCGCATTCAGGTAGTAGTCATCCAGGTACACCCATTCCAGCTCGCTGACCAGCTGCGGCCGAATTTCGTAGCGCCAGTGTGCGCTACCGATCCAGCGGGGGGCCGTGTCCACATCGTTACCGTCCTCGATTCGCTCCCCACGCGCGGCATCCCTGTCGAATGCATACTGATGGCGGGCATAGGTACCGGCGAGATCAAAGCTGTGCGCCTCCGAAACGGCCCAGGCCACGCTGAACTCAGTGCCGTACGACTCCGTCTTGCCATCACTGATGTTGAAACCTTCCGCGTCTCGCAGGATCACATCGTCACTCCGCTCGGCAAACAACGTGAGCTCGAGGTCCAATGCCGACCCATTCCGGCGCGCCCCGAGCTCGATCGACCAGGCGCGCTCGCTGTCCAGATCGGCAACGTTCTGCCCGCTCTGCAGCCGGTAGAGTTCGGTCGCCTGGGGCGGTCGGAATCCCGAGCCGAGTTGAGCATAGAGCGTCATTCCTTCCGTGGCCGTCCATTCGAGGCCAAGCCGTCCCGCGACGTTGGTGAAATCATCTTCGCGATCCGCTGGCCGGGTGTAGAGGCAACCACCAAACCCGCATTCGGTACCGTCGTCTCGCGTGTTGCCAACCAAGCCATGATTTTCATAGTCGTAGTTCAGCCATTCCAGCCGCAGCCCGTGGACCAGCGCCAGGGTGGGCGTAATCCCCCAGTCAAGATCGTAGAAAGCGGCGGCCATCAGACTGCGGACCTCGTAGTCGTAGTGAAGTCCGGCTGGCCGCGTTTCCTGGAGGAATGCAGAACCCTCGGTAGGGCCGTCCTGGAACTGGGACAGGCCACCGTCCGCCCACTCGAGGTGACCACCGGCGCGCCAATCCAAAGCGCCGTTAGCGCCGCTGAGAGTGCCGATCAGCCCTGCGCTGGTCTGGTCGTTCTTTTCGAGCGGCTGGCCGGGTAGAAAGTGCTGCAGGAACTTCATTTTCGAACGACGCACATACGGCGTCAGCACCAGTTCCCGATCCTCCGAGAGGGCTTTCGACCACTCACTGGTCAGACGCACGGCCCAGGCATCGCGGAACGCTTCGGGGTTCGGGTTGGTTTTGCGCAGTTGCCCATCCTTGTACGCCTGGAAGCCTGGCACGAAGCCCCCGGTGTCCTGATCCAGGTTCGTTGCGGACACCAGGGTGTGCACTTGCCAGCCCGCAATCGGCCCGATCAGGCCAAGGTTGAGCTTCTGCTGATCGTAGCCCGTGTCGTGACGATAGCCGTCGGTGTGCGTCGCATGCGCATCGAGCACCACGCGCCCAAGATCGCTTTCCTGAGCACCGGACAGACGCACCTGCCCATACTCGTAGGAACCACCCTCCACGGAGATACGCCACGGTGCGTGATCCAGATGAGTCACGGCATTGATCACCCCATGGACCGCGTTGCCGCCGAACAACGCCCCCCCGGGGCCCCGCAGCACCTCCAGCGCGGCCGCCTGCTCGGTGTTCAGTTCGAACAGATTGTTGACGTTGCAGAATCCCACCGGACGAATCGGCACGCTGTTCTCCAGAAACAGGAACTCGCCGCAGGCCCCCGCCCCGGTAAGCACCGGCGATCGAATCGCCGTCAGGTGCTCCTGGCCCGAACCACGCGAGATCCAGACTCCAGGCACGCGCACCATGATTTCGTAGATGTGATTCTGCCGAACCAGTTCCAGCACCTCTTCGTCCACGACCGAAACTGCGGCGACGCCATGTTGGCGTTCAACCACCGACGCATCACCGGTGACCAGGATCTCTTCGACCGGTTCGGCGGCTTTCGCGAGCGCGCCGGCCAGCAGAAGGCTAAGAGCGAGCAATCGCACGCAGCGCTCCAACGCTCGAATAGGTGGAGACCCCATACGGAACGAACACCGTCAAGGCCATTTTCAATCCTTGCCACATCGACACCGTCCCTCCGATCAGCGCGTCACCATAATTGATCGCAATCAACAGGGTCCCAACGACCAATGCCGTCCGCGAAGCCCTGCTCACAATATCGCCGCGTGTTGCCAGGCTGAGCCAGGATTGGTTGTCCACGCTTACCCTCCTAAACCGGCGGCGACCTTAGCCAATAGGGGTGGGGGAGGCAACCGATGGACGGCGACGCGTCGCCTGCGCTCTTTCTATTGCCCGTCGCCCTTCGGGTACGCGACCGTTCGCACGTTGCTCGCAACCACCGGTCACAAATCAAAATAACGCCAACCAGATCGCAGCCGCGACATGAAGCCTCGGTTATGCCACCCTCGCCGGAGCGGCCAACCAGGGTTCCCTGGACGTCGGATCATCGCAAGGCGACCTCAACATAACGGTAACCATCGAAGAACAGGTATTGATCAACAATCTGAATGATATTGCGTTGACCTATCTCGCGCCGACGTCGCCCCTGGTCGGCCTGGAACCGTTCTGTGTGTATAGCGGTACCGGTGATTACCGAATCACGATCGCGTCCACCAACGGTACCGGCACTTTCGACGCCATCAACGGCAGTGACGTAAACGCGCTGCAGTACACCGTGCGAGTCGACGATACCCCGGCTCTGACGACGCCCATCGCTGTGACAGAGAACGTCCATGTTCCCGTCTCGCATGGCGCGGTGACCGAGGTGAACTTCCTGACCGAGCTGCAATTCGGGGTCGCCGGACGGGTGACGCGAGAAGATGGCAGTTTCGTGGCTCGCTCGAAGCTCTGGATCCTCGATGAAGACGGCAATACCCGGGTATCCACCTACACCGACCAGTTCGGGTTGTATCGAGCCGACGGCCTTACGCCAGGACGCTACCGGGTAGAGGTCGTTGGCGACGACGCGGAAATCGTATCC
>SMVB01360405.1_pt1 | contig 25713 bp, 25 predicted proteins | sample 2456461 | NCBI WGS metagenome assembly SMVB01 (sample SAMN11095934, study PRJNA526329) | marine sediment metagenome | biome: Marine sediment; feature: Surficial sediment; material: Deep marine sediment; isolation source: Hadal surficial sediment | place: Pacific Ocean | collected 2014-05 | depth...
CCCTCGCCGGCAATCATATTTAACGTCTCAAATATTACACTCATTGTTTCTAGTATTTTTGTGGTAGGCGGTTTAGCAAGTTTTTCACTAATAAGCTCTGTCCAAAAACCTGGTATTGCAAGGTCGGAAAGTTCTACAGCAAAGACTTTTATAAGGTTGGCTGAATGTAAAATGGGACCAGCAGCAATGAGTTCAAACTTATGTCCTGCCGCTACCAAAGGCTTTGTATCCAACGTAGACAGTTTCTTCAGCACAGAAGCGAAGGTGGGTTTACCCGGTTCTCCCTCGCCGGCAATCATATTTAACGTCTCAAATATTACACTCATTGTTTCTAGTATTTTTGTGGTAGGCGGTTTAGCAAGTTTTTCACTAATAAGCTCTGTCCAAAAACCTGGTATTGCAAGGTCAGAAAGTTCTACAGCAAAGACTTTTATAAGGTTGGCTGAATGTAAAATGGGACCAGCAGCAATGAGTTCAAACTTATGTCCTGCCGCTACCAAAGGCTTTGTATCCAACTTAGACAGTTCTGTCAGCACAGAAGCGAAGGTGTCTTTACCCGGTTCTCCCTTGCCGGCCATCATATTTATCACCTCAAGTACCACACTCATTGTTTCTAGTATTTTTGTGGTAGGTGGTGTAGCAAGTTTTTCACTAATAAGCTCTGTCCAAAAACCTGGTATTGCAAGTTCTGAAAGTTCTACGGCAAAGGTGTTTATGAGTTTGGCTGCTTGTAAAATGGGACCAGCAGAAACCTTATCAAATTTATTCCCTGCTGTTATTAGAGGGTCAAGGTCTAGTTTAGACAGTTCTATTAGTACAGAGGCAAAAGTGTTTTTGCCTGGCCCGGCAATGATTCTTAATACTTCGAGTATTGTGCCCATTGTTTCTAGGATTTTTTGAGTAGGGGGTTTAGCAAGTTTTTTGCTAATTAGTCCTGTCCAAAACCCAGGTATTGCTAATTCGGAAAGTTCTATAGCGAAGGTTTTTATAAGATTTGCGGATTGCAGAATGGGGCCACCAGCAATTCTTTTGAGTAATTCTGCTCCTTCTGTTAATCTGTCAATATCTGCCGGTGATATATTTCTCAAGAAGTTATCCATTGATTCGAGTAAACCAACTTTAATGAAATATGATATTGCTGAGAATTGTTTCTTAAATATTCTGGTGGCACCCTCTATGTCCTGAATTGGTGTTTGTTTTTTCCAGAAGGATTTGCCCTTTTTTTCTGTCAAGGGGGTTAAGGAATATTGAAAATTATTGACAAGACCATAGGTGGAATCGAGCAGACCCGCCATTGTCTTTAGTCGTTTAATTGTTTTCTGAGTATTTGCAACAAAAATATGTTTCTGAGTTGGTTCAATAATGCCCTCAGTAACAAAGCTTGCTATTCCACCGAAATATCTCTTATAGATTGGCATAGCCTTGTGGACATCTTCCAACGGAGAATCTTTTAATATTCCTACTCCACCACCTTGCGTCATGGGTACAATATATTTTTGCATATCTTTAACAACCTGTGTGGCCGCTTTTAATACGCCTGGAATTTGCTCCAACTTTGAAAGTGTGCCTTCTTCTCGAAAGATAATATTGTCTTCAATTGGCTTAATAATGCCCTTAGTTATAAATTCTGTTATTGCTCCAAAATGCTCTTTCCAGATAACCGTGGCTGCGATAATGTTTTTGAGCGGAATTTTTTTGAATTGACCAGGCTGTGTAAGAGGGATAAGATCATTTTGTAGTGATTTCATAATAGGACTGATTACGCCTAATATGTCCCTGATAAACTGGATTTTACTAAGCGTGCCATCACGTTCATCTTTGCGGTAATGAATGTTCTTCTGAACGGCTTCAATAATGCCTTCGTTAATGAATCTTGCTACCACATCAAAAAAAGTTGTAAACTTAGGGATCATTTGTTTAATTTGACTAGCGGTGCTTGTTACTTCTCCAACTTCCATGATGGGCGTTATTTTTTCAACTAGAGTCCCCATCACTATAGGAATCATATCTAAGATGGGCGAAATTTGCCGAAGTTTATCAGCAACTATTTTCATCTTTTTAACTTCACCCAGAGTTTGCATGGAGTCCATAACACGACTCACCATTTTTGCTATAGCATCGAAGGTTGGTCCTATTTGCGCAAAAGATTCTTCATCAAATTTAACACCTTTGCCGCCGCCTTGACGACCGCGTCGTGCGTTTAGGGAAGCATCACGACCAGCTTCTTGGAGTCGGGCGACCAAACCGCCCTTAGCACTTTTACTTCCTGCAAGCTGCGAAATCCAACTATATCGCCCACTTGCTTTAATTTGTTCAATCATTTGCTTTAACAATGCTTCACAATGTACATCATGGACCTGAACGATCCCTGGTCCTGATGACAATCGCATTTGAGCGGCTGCATTGAGTGTTGCTGCACCAACTGGAGTGATAGGCGTTTTTTCAAAGTCAACAGTGCCAATTTTAGCAGGTGTCGCAAATTGAATTTTATCTCCTGTTGGTCTTAATTCGTCGGTGGCTTTGGGTCTCATCTTTCCACTTCTGAGGTCTACATCAAAGTCTTTGCCAATGCCGGATCTTTTCAAAGCCTCTTGAAAATTCTTTTCAATTTGACTCATTGCCCCTGTGGCCATTCCGGCTCTAGGAGGTTGCATTTGTTGACTTGGCGCAGGTCCACCAAAAAAATGTCTAACATTGTCAACGCCTCTGCCAATTAAATTACCAGCCCCCGATATAGTTTCTCTGGTGGCCTTTATTGGACCTGAGTCCCATACTTTTCCAACAACTTTTCCAATATCTTTTACTATATTTCCGATGAAATCAAATATGTCTTTAAACACTCGTTTGATTAGTTGGCCAAATGCCACTAATTTTCCAGCAACCCACATGAACTTGTCTACTAAAAAATCTAAAACTGGTCTTAGATGTTCTAAAATAGCGCCTATAATGTCACCAAAAGTTCCCATTAGTGACATAAATCCTTTGCCTAGCCATTTCAAGCTATCTTTTACAGCTTTTACAATATTGTCCCAACCAACAAAATAAATTATGAGAGCACCTAATGCTGCAACTGCCGCCACAACTGCCGCCACAATTGCTCCTATAGGAGTAAAAAGAGCGCCTACAACAACGCCAATGATTTTGAAAACGCCCAATATTAGCGGCCCCACTTTGACAAGTATTCCGAAGATGCCGCCAAAGATACCGCCCAATATCATTCCGCCTTTTATAAGCATTGACCCAATACTACCTGCTATCAGTGCTGTTAGCTGAATAATGATAACTCCTGTGCTACCAAAGAGCTTACTGAACCAATTCAATGCAGGTTTGGTGAATTTTCGTAAAGTTTCATTTACTTGATTCATTTTGTGTGTTACAGCACTCATTGGATCAAGATTCATCTTTTGCGCCACCATAATGGCTTGTTCGGTGTCGCCCATTTTTGCAATCAACTCTCTATATTGGTCCTTATCTTGTAGTGCTCTTGTTATTTCTTGTGGACTAATCAGATTTGAAGAGTCTGCCTTAAACTTTGTGGTCTGGGCGTTTAAATTATCCACAAGCTGTGTCAAAATCGTTTGAACTTTATCTTGAGCACTTCCAGCACCTCCCAATTTGGTTACTGCATCAAGATATTTGGATTTATCCAACTCCCTCATAGCGCCAGCTAAGTTCCCAGTTTTCTTGACTTGGGCGTCTACCATTGCCAGAAGTTGCAATCCTTTGTCTGTTTCTAATTGTGTTAGCCTTTGTGTTAAGGCCAATCGTTCTTGGGTGGTTAAATTTTGATTTTTAAGTTGTTTATCTATGTCACCAATTCGGTCACCAAAAGTTTTAGCTTGTTCGTGGAAGGATTCAGACAGACGAGCAACTTCCCCCAATCTGATTCCAAATTGTCCTAATACAATGTCTAATCGCCATCGTGTTTGATCACTTAAACCCTTAATGGCATCTTCTGTGATTTTAGTCAGTTGTCCGCCCGACATTCTCTTGATAAATTCATCAAAGCCCAGAGCCATGCCTTTCAGGTCTGCTTTACTCTCGAAAGCAGTTCCAAATCTAACTTTTCTCATAAGGGCAGGCCCACCACCGATTGAAGCGGCGTTCATTAGCACTGCCATGGTGTCATTGGAGGCTTTAGCGAAAGCTAATCCGCCTGTCATTGCCTTTTGCAATTCTCCCATTACCTTGCCAACACCCAGCTTTTTAGCAGTTGCCATACCAATCGTTAAGTTTTCTGCTGCTGTGGTGGAGAAGTTGGCGGATGCCCGCAAGTTTTCCATAATCTCGCCAGATGCTTTAATCGCATCCACCATGGCATCGCCAGTTAGCCCGACATTACGAGCTACGTTTCTCATGCCTCTCGCCATTTGTTGTAACTCTGTATTGCCTAATGCAAAGCTCATGTGCCATTTCTGGAACATATCAGCAGAGGCTTCTGTTTCATCGCCAATAGCAGTAGAAAGCGAAAGTCCAGTCTTGGTCATTTTGAGTGTTTGGCGTTGACTCTTAAATCCTAACTTTAAGTTTTTGATATATTTTTTATAGAATTTGTCTACACTTTTGCCGGTTAAATTAACGCTTTGTCCTACATTCTGCCATTCCTCTTGCACTTCTTCTGTTGCGCCCGTTATGCCTTTTGTGACAAAGGCTATTTCACGGACACCTTTCATAAGTTCTAATTCCCCAGTTATGCCTCCCTTAAACATTCTTTCCAAGCCACCACCACCAAGAGCGTTTGCGGTGTTTTTTACGGCCCCCGATGCAATCGATGTTTTAATTGCCTTGCCCAGCGCTGTTGTTATATTTTGTAATGATGCCCTTCGATCTCTAGCTTTAATTCTGGCGTCTTCTGTGCGGTTTGTTGCAATTATTTTTCCGCGAGAGATTGCTATCCCTGGTGCTATGCTCTTAACTGCTTTCAATAAGTGTGTATCAACACGGTTGGCTTGGCGACGAGTAAGTTTTGACAACTTGCTCTCTGTCAGTCCTTGCACTATTAGCTTACTTTGCGTCTTTTCAAGAGGCGACATTACTTTTGCAAATCCCTTTACATTGCCTTTTGACGATTTGCCAGCCTTCTTTAATTCCTCAACCATGACCTTATCAGTAGCCTGCGCATCCGTAAGCTTTTTCTCGTCTTTCCGCTTGGTACTTTTCATCTCAAGAGGCTTTTTGATGGATGCAGCAATTAAAGCACGAAGGTCTTTAACAGAATGGGCTGATTCGCCATCTCGTCCTATTGAATCTTTGTATAATGCCATAATTAAATATTGGGGAATTGCTGGTTAGGCGGTTGTGCTGCTCTAGTAGGCTGATTGAATCCCGCCTGTTTATTCACTTGTCCCATGTACCGTTCCTCTGTAGCCTGTGCTCGCGGATTAACCTGTCGTTTTAATTGCTCTTTAATATACGCCCGCATGTGCTCAACTTCGCCAGGGTCAAATGACCTAACAGATTGCATGACTGCTAATAAAAATGAACAATCAAGTGTGTTTGGCTGTTTTACCCCTGCTCGTTTATAGGTTCTGAAAGAATTGGTTAAAAAAGCATCGCCCCGAATATTTGCATATTCAAATGCTTGATTGTCGCAATAGGTTCCTAATAGTTTCTTAATATAGTTGAAAGTTAGATAATGTAAATTAACTCCTCTTATATAGTTAGCAGAAATGTCAGTTATAATTATTAGTGGATATGGGTCGTGTTTGAAATTAGTATATCTAAAATGTATTAAACTCCCTTTTTGTATTCTCTTGACACTGGGACCATACTGATTTGCACCGACCCTGGAATAAGGAGAATTAGCTGCATCCGGCTTGTCTAGCCGTTGAAACATCTGTTGCAAATGGGCTGGTATGCCTTGCCCTGGTGGGAGATTTGCGCCATAATCAATAATTGCCATTCTTTATTTATATGACACCTTGATATATATATGTCGTAAAACCATAATTGTTGTAAATGAAGGGGAATTTAAATGAGAGATTTTTACAGCTTTTTAACTGATAATAAATTTGCTGAAATTGAGGTGGATGAACACGCCGTACTGAAGAAGGTCAATTGGAAACAATCCATGTCAAAAGGCACTCGTGACGGCGAAAAAGACCTAAGCGCTGATTATAAAGGTCATTATTCAAATATGGGCACTGTTGAGCCATTCAAGGTTGTTAAAGGCAAGGGCAAGAAATGAAATCTTATCAAGAGTTTTTGATGGAAAGAACTAAGAAAATGGGCAAAAAGAAGTGCTCAGTCTGCGGTTGTGGCGACCCTCTTGACGACCATAAAAAAGATAAGCTAAAAGTAGAAACGGTGGGTGATAGTGAATTAAGTAAAGAGGATCGTCAACTTTGGATGAACTTGGTGGACAATCTACAGAGAGCAGGACAATCTATAAGTAGAACTAATGCTTACCATGCTTTAATCCTTAATGATATAGATCACGCCATGTCAGGGTTGAAAGAAGTCTTAAACAAGAAGGATATGATTTATCGTTGGAGAGACGAAATTAGAAAGAGAGGCGGAAAAACTACAGAGTAGGACCAGAAAGGCTGTGTCGTACCAAAGATCACAAAAGGGCGTTTTTCAGGGAACGGCATCGTGACTCCTTCTGCACTTACTATTTGGCAGATGAGCTTAACCTGCGGCACCACCATATTGAGTACCGGATGAGTGCATTTGGTTACTATAATCTGTTCCGGTTGATTTGATTACTGGTCTATCCATTGACCCATCTTGGTTTGATTGCAAGTCTTTTTCTGCTTGTTGGCTATCATCAAAAAACTTTCGTATCTCATCCGGTACTTGTTTTATAATTTCTTGCCCTGCCTTTTCAGCGCTATAATTATCAGAAATCATATCATCGAACATAGCCGGCACATCTAGCATATAGGATGTTCCATAGGGGTGTGTTTTTTCTTCCTTTTGCACACGATAAGCCATGCCATCTCCAATGGAATAAATTCTTATGCCATCAAATGATAATTGGCTTTCCTGTTTGCGAACAAAAACATATGGTTCTTTATCCTGAATGTGGTCTTCTACTTGAAATCCGCCTTTAGAGATCATAGTTTTGACAATATTTAATTGTCGTTTAGCCGAGCGGTCTTTTTTATCTATAAAGTCACTAAATGTCTTCATTTAACACCTCCTAGTAAGGATCTCAGTAATAGAAGGCACACATCGCATAATCTGTTGAAGATCACTGGGATTTCCTTGATATGGCACTTCTTTAAGCGCCAATCCTTGTAGTGCTGTAGCGGCATCTTTAATGGTTTGCAACTGTGCGGTCAAGAATAATTGGCCATGTTTCTTGGTTAAAAAGTCTAATTCTTCTATATGTGGACGACCATCATCATTTTGAGCGCCGCTTGCCTTTGCATATTTAATATCCAGATCAACATAAGGTATAATTGATCCATCTTCGTCAATCATGGCGTCTGAGTTTTCAGATGTTTTAGTGCGAACTAACAATTTGCCTTCTTGGTAAGAAGATTTAAGCAATTCCGCCAAATCTATGCCAAGCATATAGATTGTGCCGTCCTCAGCAACTGATCCAATAATGAAAGCTCTCCGCTTAAATTTGTCAACGATGGATTCGAGTACAATACGTCGCATCAAAACATCTTTTTCCTCTGGACTTCCTTCTTGAAGTCGTTCTAATTCTGGCGCTTCGAGGTGGCGTTCTGGGTCATCTTCTTTCAATGACCAACTGCCCAGCACTACATTGCCAAACTCCGAATTAAATCGAGTGGAAATTGCAACCGACAGTTCATTGTCGTTGTAAACAATGTCTTCATTCTCGGTTCCTCCACCGCCAACCTGTGCTGCGTTAATTAGCGAAGCAACAAACTTACGGTAAATGTCTTGTTTGGCACCCCATAGACCATTGATCTTTATAAACCAATTGTTCAACAGTGGATTAGCTTCCAGGGCTAAATGTATATGATTTACAATTGTCGTTCCTGGGTGGTTTTTATCTAATTCTTCTTTTATCTTTTTGACAATTTCTCTTGATGTTCCACTTACACTAGCGTCTTGTCTCAAAAATTGAATTTGCAAATTATCTTCTACAAACTTGCGTTGATAAGAATCTAAGTCACGATCACGCATTTGATGAATCATATCTACCATCACATTTGCGTCGCCTTTAATAAGCTGTTTGAAGAAGAGACTTTTCCAAGACTCGAAATTAGTTGTTTCGGGTTGTTCTTCTGGCATATCGGGTGCAGCCGGGTCTCCTGAGATATCTTCCTTGTCTGGTTCTGGGTCCATGCCTTGCTGGGGTATATTTGTCGTGCTGGGGTCATTATATCCGCCTGCGCCTGTTCCCACGCCTGTTGAGGGAGCCTGAAAACTCCCTTGGTCTGGTTGACCACCAAGTGAGGGCATATCTACCTCTTTAATGACCTCATCGTCTAACCAATCTTGAAAATTGATGTTTTTCATTTTTTAAGCCTCTTTTGCAAATTCTCAATCATTTCACGTTTTGATGGTTCATTGGTTGAAATGTGTACGGTATTAGTTTGTGTTGCGTTCAAATAGGGCTTATAGGTATTTGGTTCTTTTAATTTAACTCTAGTCATCAAGTCAGCAATTTTTGCCATTTTATCTGCTGAACTAAGTTTTTCTTTCATTAAATTAACCAATGCCTCTTTACTGGCGTTTCCAGCATCTTCTCCGTTAAATACCATGTTGCCAAAATTACCAATCATTTCGCTAAGCTCTTCACGGTCTTCACGAATATTGTCCATGACCTCGGCATAAATTTCCAGAAGTGATTCATCAGAAATAAGTGCCAGTTCTTTCTCTGCTGTCTTATCAGAAAGATTGATATTCATGCTCGGCAGAACTTCTTGGAATTCTTTCTTCGGCTCAGCAATTATAAGTTCCGGCTCTATGGATTCTACTTTTTTTTCTTCTGTCATAGTATTTTAAGTTAATTAAACTATCCCTATATATCATACCGAGACTTATTTACCGAAGGAGTAGCATGACAGAAGATCACTACATACAACAAGTTTCGGAGTCAATTAAAGACCTGTTTGATTTAACGGCACGGGTAGATGAAAGAGTTGCCAATGTTGCTAAAAGACAACAACAAATGGATGCCAGAATAGATAAATTCATGGAAAACCATACTAGAATGGCAGAAAGAGTTGTGGCACTAGAATCTAAAAACGGCAAACACATGGTCCATGACATAGATGGCTTGCAGAAAGAGGTTAAATCGTTGCAAATTGATTTTGCTCAATTGCAAATTTCTTTGGCAACGATCAGTGTACATACAGGCACGCAAGAAGCGCGATGGAGAACGGTATTTGATGCCGTTATAAGGTTAATGCTTGTTATAGCCGCCAGCATTATAATTTGGAAATTCGGCCTCCGGTAAATAAGGTAAATTATGGAATTTAAAAAATTCAGCGAATATGTGATCAAAAGGAAAGGTCAAAGCAGATTTGTCGAAACTGATGGTTCCGATGGAAAAGCTACGGGTCGCAAAGCACTAGATACTAACTCTGAATCATTGAAAACAGGTCAGGAATTTATAGTAAGTTCTCGTCCTGGTGGTCCTAATGTTAATCTCGCACCAATTATCATCGCTTTCAAGAAGAGTGGAGATGTCAGAATTGGCGATTTTATAGGCGGTGGCTATGACACCGTAGGAGCAAAAGGCCCTGAAACCCCTCAAATGAAAACTAAAAAGCTGTTTTTGGTTGGCGGGGCTGTTAGAGATCACTTAATGGGAAAGACCCCCAAAGATTATGATTTAGCAACAGATGCAACCCCAAGTGAAATCAGAATGATTTTACTTAGTGCAGGCTTTTCAGAAAGTAAGTCTCAAGGTGGCAAACACCGCGATGGTCACGAGCCAGCAAAAAATAAATACCCCCCAGGTGTTGAGGCTAATCCAAACCACACCTTTTATTCAAAAGGATGGGATAGAGAAGGTAACGAATTCGTCATCGGCGTAAAAGTCAATGGACAAGAATTTGAATTGGCTACCTTTAGGAAAGATTCTAAAAGCGGTGACGGTCGAACTCCTAACAAAATGAGTTTTGCTGATTTAGAAGGTGATGCGGCCAGACGGGATTTTACAATGAATAGTATGTACTTGAGTTTAGATAATCCCGATGGACCGAATAAGAAAATAACGGACCCTACGGGCGGTGCCGCTCACTTGGACGCAGGCGAAGTGAGATTCGTGGGAAAGGCAAAGGATCGTCTTGAAGAAGACCAGCTTAGAGCCTTACGGTACGCTCGTTTTATCGCCAGATTTGGCGACCACAATAAAATTCCTGCAGGATATCAACGTGCAATTCACGACTTGGCCGCTAAAAAGTTCCCGGCCCTTTCGCGAGAACGTATTCGTGATGAATTTCTAAAAGGACTGGAACACAAAGATGTAGACCCAAAGAAGTACATCACAATTTATAAAAAATTGAATTTGTTAGATTCCGTATTTCCTGACATGGAGTTTAAATTAGACGTCCCAGAGGATTTCTCAGATGAGAAAGAACGTCATCTAGCCATTGCATGGATGTTAAGAAAAAACGACCCCAAACGGGTCGTTGCTATGCTTAGATCAGCCAAATGGACTAATGGCGAAGTGTCTAAAATTGGTCAATTGTTAAAGATTATGAATCTACACCCTGATATTTCGCCAGAGGAGTTAGAAGATATTCATAATGGCCATAGAAGATCGGGAATGGTTGCTAGTACGCTTGATAAATGGGGAAAAATGACGGGTATCCCAAATGATGCAATGCAAGCATTTCACAGTCATGCTAGTGGTGTTCGTGTAAGTCCTATGCAGGGTTCAGATGAACATGGGCCAGTTCCACACCCAGATTTTGAGCATTTATTTGACCCCTTCACTGGAGGGCCGGCATCTGATGAGAGAGGGCAGAGTTTAGCTCCCCAAATTAAAATGCTAATTAGACAAAAAGAACATGGTAATTTTCGAGATATAATTAGACGCAATAGAATGAAATAAAGGAAAACAAGTGAACAAGGATCGTTTTAACCTAATATTATTTTTAATCCCTGTAGCTATATTTCTTGCTATTATGTTAATTGCTAAAGTAGGTGTGCTTCAACCCGAAAAACCCGAACCACCGATAATTAGATATCCCTATCCACAACCTGCTCCTCTTCCTCCTGCGCCTGCACCACCTCAACAATATTCAATTTCGGCCCTGCCTATTGAATGGATAAAGTACGGTAGAGTGGTTTCTTTAATGCAGAAGTGGAATCAGGAAGCACCAGAAATTACAGAGTTTGTTGAATATGGAACTACTTCAAAAGGAACTAAATGCACTTATCTGAGAATTGGTACGCCTGGTAAACCTAAAGTTTTAATTACTGGTTGTATTCACGGCAATGAGAGATTGTCGTGCTTAGCAACCCTGTGGATAATGCAGAAAATGCTGCATGATTATGGACGAGATAAAGATATAACGTGGCTGGTTAAAAACAGAGATGTGTATTGGGTTCCAGCGTTATCTCCAGATACTTACTTGCGAAGTCGTCATGTTGAAGGTCGTGACCCAAACCGTGATTTCCCCTACCCAGGTAGACGAGCACATACGCCCACGTCACCTATTAAAAACATTATGAATTTGGTTAAAAAACACAAGTTCAAGGGCGTTATCTCAGGCCATACCACGGGTGAAATTTATCTCTGGCCCAGTATTGGACCCGCTCAAGATAAAGCTGCCCATAGAGAAATAGCAGGAAAAATGAAGGCTATAAGCGGATATAGTGCATCTTCTATTTCAGGCCGACCAAGTGGCTATGAAATTGATTGGTACTATTGGAAAGGCGCTGTTGCCATTCTTACAGAATTTGGTTCCAGCCGTCATGGACACAACCAGCCCACTAATCAAATTGAACCCCATAGCAGTAAAAACTATAAAGCCTACATGCTTTTCATCAAAGATTCGCCAGAAGTTAAATTAAAACCCCCTTCCTAATTCATAAATAATGTGAATATGGAGGTGATAAATGGCTTGTCCGTTTACGGGAACATACTATAACGATACAACAAGTTCAGTGCCACAAACTTTTAATTGGACTACAGATCACTGGAGCAGAATACAAAACGCCCATGGTGCAGGAGGATTGGATGATTTTCCTGATTGGATGACTCCGATAGCAGGAACATTCAATGTCGAAGTCAATAATGTACCTGAATTTGATGATACTTATCGTGTTAATGCTCGCGCTGCCGGCCAGGCTTTAGGAGGCGGCTTTGCTAGTGGTGAAGATTTTTTAATAAATGGCAATTACTTTCACCCTGGACCAAGGGTTTATAGTGTAGATGGAAACGTGCTAACTGAAAATGGTGCATTATATTTCCCTGGTAACGAGGTGGCCTGGGTGAATGACAATACACCTCCTGCAGTTAATAGAAATGCTTTGCATATAGTTGCCAACACTAGTTTGGAAACTTTGACAGGCGCTGCTGCTGGGGATAGTGTTAATATAGAGTTAAGGGGAGGGGATTGTGGCGCATTCACTAATGGATTTAGTGACGGTTATGACGCCGATAACATTCTTGTTAATCCCTAAATAAAATATGACAGAATTTACTAGATCATCTTTATCGACAATATTTGCTAATAACAGCATTCAAGCTATTGACCCATTGGACATGAGGAATTTTATAGATTCCACTCTGATCATCGCAGATGCTACTGGGTCCACTGACGAAATAGCTGTTTATGATGGTTCAGAATGGAAAATGTCTACCGGTTCAAATGTCTTTGCCCTACCTGGGCACACTCATGTTTTAGACGATCTCAGCAATGTAACTGTGCCCTCTCCTACTACAGACAATGTTCTGCAATGGAGCGGTTCAGCTTGGGTTAATTCCGCTTTGGCAGCTATTCCACATGATTTGACCGACCATGATAACGTAAATACGGGTAGTTTGGCTGATGGTGACGTCTTAATGTACAACGGTACAAGTTGGCTTAATTCAGTTGGTGCAAGCGTCTTTGCTACGTCTGGGCACACTCATGCCTTAAATGATCTTAGCGATGTTATTATAAACGCGCCTGGCATAGATGATGTTTTGCAGTATGTTAGTCCAAGTTGGGTTAATTCATCTTTGGCCTTTGCCGCGACTAATCATACTCATGCCTTGAATGATCTTAGCGATGTTATTATAAACGCGCCTGGCACAGATGATGTTTTGCAGTATGTTAGTCCAAGTTGGGTTAATTCATCTTTGGCCTTTGCCGCGACTAATCATACTCATGCCTTAAATGATCTTAGCGATGTTATTATAAACGCGCCTGGCACAGATGATGTTTTGCAGTATGTTAGTCCAAGTTGGGTTAATTCATCTTTGGCCTCAATACCTTTGGAAGCAACTAAATCAGAACAAGAAACAGGCACTGCAACTGATGTATATGCCTCTCCTGCAAAACAGCACTATCATACCTCGTCTTTGAAATTATGGGTAAGGTGTTCGGTTTCAGGTAGTACACCGACCATTAAAGGTAGTTTCAATGTGACAAGCATTACTGACAATGGAGGGGGTAATTTTACGGTGGTCATAGACACCGATATGTCAAATTCTGACTATGCAGTGTGGGCTGCTTCAGGATTGAGTGGCGGTAGGAATTATTCAGACCTGGCTTCAGATTCAAGTGCAGGTGTAAGTTCATTTTTAATAATTTGTTCAAATGCTTCTGGAACCCTAGTTGATCCCGATATATTTACTGGAGTAGTATCAGGAGATTTATCCTAATAGGAAATATATGACAAATATCCGTATAGTACATTGTCCACCTGATGGCGGGCTTTGCAGCATCACAGTTCCAGCACCTGAATTCGTGGCAAGAAAAATAGCTGAAGGGTTGACAGAAGACGAGGTTATCGATCTGGTAATCGCCAAATCAGTTCCCCCAGGCGACTTACATTACAAAACAACCCTCGCCGCAATTCCGGTTGATCGTACATTCCGCAATGCGTGGAAAGCCGATATGATTGGCGAATCAATTTCCATTGACATGCCCGTGGCAAAGGCAATTCATAAAGAACGAATTGCACGTCAGATGACAATCACACGAAACAGATTGCGAGAATTACTTGAAATCGCTGAAGATTTAAATAATGGCCAGGAAATAGCTGCACTTAAATCGCAGCGTGAAAATGCAAATAACCGAATGTCAGGAATAGATGCAGAGCTAGATGCTATCACTAATGAAGCAGATTTAAAAGGTTTTTGGCCAGAGGAAGTAGATGAGCCGATTGAATTTCAGGAACAGGGTTTATTATCCTGGTAACTCCTTTGTTTATACTAAATACCAGTAGATTATAAGGAAATGACTTATGAAACTTTCAGGACATATGATTATAAACAATGGAGTTAAATATGATTATTCCTTTATACAATCGTGTTTATCTGCTTTGCCTATTTGTGATGAATTTATATTTGTAGAGGGAATGGGAGGAGATGGAACTTATGAAAAACTCTTAGATTTACAAAAACATTATCCCAAGAAAATAAAAATAATTCAAAGAAAATGGGAAAAACAACATTTCACTGTTTTATCTGACATGACAAATCTTGCTATTGAAAATTGTAGTGGAAAATATCACTATCAAATACAAGCGGATGAAGCTTTACACGAACGATATCACAAGCAAATTAGACAATTTGTGGAAACAGAAGAATTTGATCTATTAGGACTGGATGTGTTGCATTTTTACTCAAATTTTCATACTGTCTTCAAGCCTGGGGTTTATTATGACACATTTCATCGAATTGCGCGAACGGCCAAGTTTCCAGTTGTCCGCAGTTTTTCTGATGCCATGACTTTAGGTTGTCCCGACGACGGAAACAGAGTATTAAGGCATTTAAAAGGAGTTACAGTACATCATTATGGATATGTTAGAAAGCCACGGGCTTTGCTTGAAAAACAAAGACAAATGACGAAGTGGTGGGGCTACAAAGAGCTTGACAAGTTTTTATCTGACGGAGAAGAAGCCGGAAAAATTAACTGGCATCAAAAGCACTCTCCAGACAGATTGAGAGCCTATACTGAAAGTCATCCTCGTCCAATGATAAAATGGATTAAAGAAAGAGAGCAAATAGTTCAAGAAGGAACTGTCTAAAACTATAATGCAAAAGTTAAGTCTTAGTTGTACACTGCCCCCCGGTGATTGTATGGTTTTGAGTGCGGGAATTTATTCTCTACATCAATCCTATCCTGGTAAATATCTAACTAAAGTAGCCTCCCCAAATTTAGATATTTGGCTTAATAACCCCTATATTAAAGAATTTGAACGGGATGAAAACACCATTTTTTGGGAGGTTAGATATCCTTTAATACAAACTTCAAACAATGCGTCAGTGACGTTTATACAGGGTTTCATAAAGTTTATGGAAAACGAATTGAAGGTGCCAATAAAAACTGCCACTAATCGTCCTCACATTTATTTAACAGAAGCAGAAAAGGAGCCATTTCGCGCTGGTTTACCCGAAGAATATATTGTCTTTATGCCTGGTGTTAAAACAGATTTTACAACAAAACAGTGGCCTCTCGAATATTATGAAAAAGTCGTCAAACATTTTCTAGGTCGCATTGATTTTATACAAGTGGGACTGCCAGAACACAACTCAGAAGGACCAATTGATGGAGCGTTTAATTTAATTGGCCAGACAACGCTCAGAGAGCTTTTGAGGCTCTCTTATAACGCAGTGGGCGGTTTATGTCCTATTACCTCCTTACAACACGTTATGGCGGCATTTGAGAAGCCCTGTTGCGTTCTGGTAGGAGGCAGAGAAGACTTGCCGTGGTGCGCCTCTTATCCGTTGCAGTATACATTTCACACCTTTGGAATGCTTCCCTGTTGTAAGACTGGGGCTTGTTGGCGATCTCGTGTTGTTGAAATGAAAGATGGAATGAAATGCAATGACAAAGTAGAAATGGATAGTCTATTGTGCAAGCTGCCCATTTACAATATGAAACAGCCCGTTGCCAAATGTATGGAAATGATAAAACCAGATGCGGTCATAAGAACTATAGAGATGTGGATAGATGACGACTGGGTTAGACAGCATATTGCATTTCGTCTATAAAAGTTCTAAGGTCGTGATACTTTTCTATTTTTTCTGCAATTATTTCAGGCGCTAGATTAAATTCTTCCCCTTTGCGAACAAAATCTGCTTTATGCACGCGAGGCCATTCTTCAATGAACTTTGTGGTATCATTATTGGGAATGAATCCTAACCATAATAACAAATCATTCATAATGTTTTTTCTTTCTGCGAAGGTTAGTTCGGTCATTTTATCTATTTGTACAATTCGGACATTTCCTTTGTCTTTAGCATTTGTTATAGTATTAACCCAACTTTGCAAAAATTGATCAAGGTCTTGGTCTTTCTTAAAAGTGTTTTTCTGAGAATTGTATGCTTTAAAAGGGTTTCTTACGCAAATCACCCATTTGCAGGCAGGAAACAAGTCTTCTATCTGTTTAATTGCATTTTTATTGGAGAATATCCATAGATGTTTCAATCCCCATCGTATTTCGGAACTAACAATCATACCGGTGAAATAATCGTGGATGAATCGCCGAAACAACATCTTTGTGCGGGCGGTTGAACTGCCAGAGAAGTGAGGAACAGGATATTTGGTCATTTCGTTCCATCGAATGGCTTCTGTGGCTCCTTTCACCAGGTGATTGTAGAAATTTAAAATATTTGGCCACGACACCGCTTCTTGTCCATGGATGTGGATGCGAGGATGACTGCTGAGAAACCATTGGACAAACGTCGTGCCCGAACGTGCGTTTCCGGTTACGAAAATTGGGTCTGTTTCCATGTCCTAGAAGAGTAATTTCGTTTTTTTCTGATTTAGGGGCTTGCAATGTCATTGCAGACCTGTAAGATTGCCCGTTTGCCAAATTGGAGGGCCATCTTTCGACCTTCGCAGAAAAGGAATCTGGAGCAGGCTGCATCGTGTGGCTGCGCTATCTTTCTACGCTTATTTACCAACAGGAAAAAATCAAGAAAATTAAAAGTTTAGCCTTAACATTGGGAAAAAAAGTTGTATAGTGTTAGTAGGGAAACAAAGTAACAAAACAAACGGAGACAAAAACAAATGAAAACAAGTTCCCAGCCAATTTGAACAAATTGGTTGCAAACGAAGTCTCGCGGGTCAGTTGATGGAATGTTATATAAAAACGTCCACAACGACAAAGCCCATTCCGCACTGTAAAAGGGCGTGACTGTTGGTAAAACGACAGTGTTGGTTGAAACAAAACCTCGGTGAAGCAGAAACGTGTAACTGAGGGGGAGTTATAGCCAACAACTCGCGAGAGGGCTTCGGAGCTAGGCTGGGGGAGGAAATGTAGGGCGTGACAACTCTGCATAGTGCCTTCGGGCATAGGTCTCCCTTGGAATGTGATTTAGTGGTCTGGGTCAACCAGAGAACTATCACAGGTCCAAAGCCGAATGGGTTGAGGCGAGATATAAACGGTGTGGCTAGGGTGTTACCCTCAATAGCTATGCCGAACAAACTCGCTTCTTAGCGTAAGCTATTAAATCAGCATACGAATTTTGGGTGAGCTACTCAAAAGCTGGTTCATTAGAAACATCGCAATCCAAGCACAAGGTGGGAAAATAGGATGAGTAGTAACAGCGACTTGTCCATAAATCCTTCTCGAATAGAGAATCGTGGTCGCACGGTAAAGCCTTGTTTGAGCCTAGAAGGATGATGACCTTCTCAGAAACGACGTGTCATCTATGCACGAAAAAGACGTAGAAGAGTTGTAGTGAAGCGATTGACATAAGGATTGCTCTGGTTTTGTTAGAGGCAAGGTATTGCTTAGTGGTGGTAACAGCCGTTGAGTAATGGTTGGCCAAAAATGAAACAAAAGTAGTCTGAGCGTCAAATGAGACTACAATTGGCAAGCCAGTAGGTTTACCCTTTGGAGAGAGAGAAATCCTCCCAAAAAGGTGTGGTACAGATAAAAGTCTGTAAAGGTGTGTCGTACCTGCTGGAAAGCTGTGAAATTGTCGGAACTTAAAGATCAGTTGGTTAGAACCTCTGGACAACGCCGCAAGGCAATGTCAAATGTGCTGATTAGCTAAAACGACTACGCCGGAAAAACCCCGATGGGATTGGCAACAACTCCATCGGGGTTTTTCTTTTTTAAAGTCTAAATACATGAACCTTTGAGAAAATTAGATGTCTATTTTACTTTGGGCAGTTTATAATGAAGTTAGAATTCAAAATTTTTATGGAAAGTGATGTGATTACACGATTAGCTATTTTTGATTTTGACCTTACAATCGCCAAGGCACCTGAAAAACCGCAGAAACACGAGAAACAACACGGTTGGAATGGCAAAGATTGGTGGGGCAGCGCTGAATCTCTAACTCCTCCATTTTACAACATGGAGGTTAATGAAGAGATTGTGGGAGAAATGCGCAAAGCAAAAGCTGATCCAAATACTCACACAATTCTTCTCACAGGCCGACGCGGGGTTATTGCTCAAGAAGTTCGCAATGTGATGCGTCACCATGGGTTATACGGCAAGCGTATGATTCCTGATTCCAACAAACAATCTCAGCAACAGCATCGCGGCTTAGAGCATGAGGCCGAGTCTCGCCTAGATGCACATGAAGAATATTACACGGGTGATTTCAGAACCGAACCTGATTATCCAAAGTTTGGAAAAAAGAATAAGCCTGCCGGGGATACTCTATCGCACAAGATTTATGTAATCAGAAGGGTGATAGATCAGCTACCATCTTTAACAACTGTAGAAATGTGGGATGATCGTAAAGAACATTTTCCACATTGGATGGTGCTCGCCAAGGACATACTCCGAACCCGGCCCATTCAGAAATTCTTCATCCATCAGGTGTATAATAACGCCTCTGGGCATTATGTTCAGACGGTGCCCGCGCATAATGTCAAAGCATATTAGGTCATTTTTTAAAAAATGACCTGTGTCGCGGTTGCATTCGCAGTCCTGGCACACAGGGCCTTCAATAGTGTGCCAATGGTCCCTAAAATTTCATGCGAAAGTTCTTTTCGCGCTAGATCATACCTAACCTCTCTTTTTGATCTTCTGATTCGCTTCTTTTTAAGTCCTTTATTGTGTTTCTTCCTTTCCCTACGTTCCAATCGCATTTTATGTTTTTGCTCTGAGTTCATGGACCTTCTCGGTTGTTTGATGAATTCTCTGAGGTAGTTATGTAAATACTTATGTGAAAATTTATTATGCAGTTATAAAAATGCTCAGGAATGAATCTCCTGCTAAATTGCCCGTTCATATTAGGCGAATTAAAATGAAACGGGATGGTTACTGCACAAAAAAGAATGATAAATTTTACGTCCGAATCAATATAGAATTTAGTGAAGACAAGGCCATAGATACATTATTACATGAATGGGCACATGCACTTACATGGATGCCAAAGTATGATTGGATGGATTCAGATGAGTTTGAGAAGGTAATACACGGCCCGTCATGGGGGATAGCTTATTCAGAAGTATATCAGTTGTTTGAAAAACATTTTACATAATGGTAGTGAAAATGAAATTCGGGACTTGGCTAGAAAACAGAATATTTGAGATTGATTATTCCGAGGCAGTGGAAATATCACCCGAATTGGTGCAGCAAGCTATGGTAGGTAAGGCACCCTCAGATTTTTGGGAAAAAATCAACGAGATGCTGGTGGGATTTCTAAGGTCTAAAATCCTAGTATATGGATTAAATGTTCACGATATTCAAGATATCGCTCAAGAAGCTATGATTAACATGATGCGCAGCCTGCATACACTAAGAGAAATAGGAAAGTTTAAAACATTTGTGCTCACGATTGTCAATAATGTTGCCAAAAACTGGATGCGTGCTCGTAGTCATATGAGAAAGTCATTAGGTGGCTCAGACCCACAAAGCCTTAGTGGTGGTAACGACGACACCCCGTCGGGTGGTGTAGGTGGTGGCTACGAAGACCCACAAGCCCAAGAACCTCATCAGGGTATGATGGACCGTGAACAAGATGCTAAAACAAAAGCCGACCTAAAGTGGCTTATAAGCCAACTACCAGAAGATCAAGCAGATATGATTCGCGACCATTATTTTCATAAGTTATCATATATTGATATGTTTAAAAGTGGAAAATATACAAGCAAAAATGGTGACCAAATGCCACTTGGCACCATAAAACGAAAACTGAATCAAGCTCGCGAAACGCTTAGAAGCGATCTGGCCGATCCATATGAATCAACGGTACTCGAAACCGATGGATTTGATTGGAAGACCGACTTAATGCTTCGCATCACATTGTCGCCTTGACAATCGTTCCTTTTGAAGTAAAATGGCTAAATTCAACCATTTACTCATTTCAAGGCATATAATGATGCAAGATGTAAACCGTGGCTGGGATGAACGTATTGTTAAGGTTCCTCGTGAAAAATTGCTGGGAACTTTAAAAAAGAACCTGGAAATACACCGCCGAGAACATGATGAAGCCATGCACAACTATAAAGCCGTGGCTAAAGGAAAACTTGCCAAACTCCATAGAAAAGCCCAAACCGACTTGACAGTAAATTTTGACACAATCGGCAATCAAATTGAGCGTTTTGATCCCGATGATGTTGATGCAATTTCGGATGTAATTACCCTTATCAGTTCGATGACCTTTACTCTTGAGATTCCACAAGATCATACCAAGAGCTATCGGATGGCCATTGAAATGGCAGAGTGGGAAGTTAGTGAGTATGTTGAATTAACTCAGTCTCAATTCCAATGCTTTGTGTTGGATGATTGGGATTGGAGTAGAAACTTTAAGCACCTAAATATGTCTTACAGGCGATAACCTTTTGCAAAATGTGAAAAATGCTTGAATTTACAGATAGCGCCCGCCAAGCCCCTATACGCGCAAAACAACTGGCGGGAGACGAATCCTATGTCCGACCAGGACATTTATTATTAGGAATTCTTGAATCTGCAGATCCGATCGCTATTTCTATGCTTAAAATGTGTGGAGTTAATATTCTCCAATTGCAGTCCGTCACTGAGAAAGAGCTAAAGAAAACTAAGTATGAAAGTAATCAAGAAACTGTAGAGCGAACAAAATGTCCGGCCATGTCTTTGGCAGTTAGTCGCGTTATTACTTTATCAATACACGAAGCAAAAGTCCTCAGACATAATTATGTCGGTATAGAACACCTGTTATTGGCATTGTTGCATTCACTCCCCGATGGCGTGTTTCGTAATGTGGTCACAAATGATCCTGAATTAGTAACATATGAAAACGTATATGAAAATGCAGTTGAAAAACTAAAAGAAATCTTTCCAAATGCAGCAATTGAAAATACCGCTATCGAAGACTCGTTGATAATTTCTAGCGAAGTACAGGCACATCTCAAAAACGGCATAGAAATTTTGAGTCAATTGCAATTGTGGGTTACTGCCTTGGAACGGTCTATCGTAAAACATACTACTCTACTACAGGATATTAAAAGTATACTGGTACTCGATAATTCTACTGAAGAGAAAATTGAAAAAATAAAAAATGCAATAAATTCGGTGTAATGGAGATGAATTGGACTATTTAGTAAGTATTGAAAATAACACTTATCACCTGTGGCAACTAGAGCTTCTTATAGAAAGCTTTAAGTTACAAAAACTGGAAGATAGACTAGTCGTTGCTATCGCAGAAACTAAAGAACCCGTTATTGGGAACTTTACGCACAATGTCAAAAAACATGAGAGAGCTTTTACTCACCATAATTATGGGCGTAATAAAAAATGCTCCTATCTTAATAAAACATATGCGATAATCACTGCCCTGAAAGAAGGTGTAATAAAAACGCCCTTCGCAGTGATAGAGCCGGATATGATCTTGCTCAAACCTCTTGTGGAAAATAAGTCCGATGTTAATTTTAGCTATGACTGGCGAATAAGCCAGAATATGCTTCAATTTCATGGATATAATATCAATTCACATCTGCCTAAACTCCTGGCCAAAAGAGGTCTTATGCTAGGCACTTTGTGGCCCAAAATAGGAGGTGTAATCTCGTTTAATAAAAACGTCCCCACTGAGTTTTTTACTAGAATTATGAATTGGTCCGAAGCTATTCAAGAAGCCAGAAATGATAAAAGTCATACAAGATATTTGGACAAGGCAGGATGGGTGCTTGCTTTCATTGATTACAATAACGTATTAACCACACAACGTAATTTAGATTATGAATGCGGTATGACAGAACAAAACCCAAATGCCCACTTTTTGCACTACAGTCAAGGAATGCCTCCTCTCTTTTCTAAGAAAATGTTTAAATATAAACCTCCCTATATCATGTTGAGCGGCATTGATCCTTATGACTTGTTTTTAAAACATAACCCTACTCATGCAACAAATGAATTGCAAAAAGTCGTAAAAGCTTATGAAAAAACCATTGAAAATAAAAAGATGATCCAAGATATATAAGTATAATGAATACCGACTTTAAAAAATGGTTAGGAGAGCAAATTAACCCAAATCCAGCAGATGATGTTGATCAATACATCACCGGATTAAAAAATAGACTGATGTTATTACGGCCAGAAGAAATTCCCGAACGACGAGAAAATTTAATGGAACTTAAACAACTCTTAGATAGACTTTTAAGCTAATGGCAACACAAAATAATCCACGACGAGCAGTGCTAGCATTGGCAAAAGCCATACGAGACGTATTTAAGGGGCTAAGCATCCAAGTCAGGCGAAAAGCCTGGAGTGCCATTACCTCCCCACAGGGTGACAAGGAAATCAGAAAGTTAATTATTACCCCCAACAGAACCCTTAATAGATTTCAACGGTTAAGTTTTCGCGAATGGATGGACTCAAATTGACATCCCCTTCTGATTTTGTACAATACACGGATGTTTAAAGTTTTAAGATTTATATATCGCGTGGTCAAAAAGATACTCTTCGACGATGGTCCATGGCCATCCATAGGATGGCTGGATGCGCGCGAACCTATACCAGAGATAAGATGTCATATAGGAGGTATTGTCGTGAAGGAACACGCCACTGTTACAGAACTTCGGGCATTTCAGACAAAAAGAGAGAAAGAGGTTCTTGCCTACGTTCTCGAAATAGACCTTTTTGAAACTGCTAAATTAGTAGCCCAGGCTTTGGATATGCACGGTTGCCCCAGACTCCCAGACACCCTTGTTGGTTTTCAATTTAGTTATAAAGGTCAAGCGGGTATGCGGAGAGGTCAGAAAGAGGAAGAGTGTACAATTACAAAATTAACTGAGGCGAAAGCACCAGCAAGGTATCAGGGACGCATGGCTGAGCGATGGCGTCTTAAGCCTCAAAAGCCTCAAACCGTAGTAGATATCATTAACCGTTGTCGAATCAACGATGGACTGGGACAACGTGGATTGCCGCTTCAGGAGGTGTACCATCACTCAATATCAAAAAGAATCGGCGACAGAAGCGAAGGATATAAAGTACAGTATAAACATAAAGTTAAAATATTTCGTCACGGAAGTTGGGTTGAAAGTTTACTAAATTATGCCGAAGAAGTTAAAGCCTGGCTAGAAGATCAAAAGAACGAAAGAGAAGTCGAAACTATAAACGCACAATTGGATTTGTACGAACCATTAGATGAATAACAATTCAAAAATTTCAGACTGTCTAAAAACGCTCGAAAAGGCAGATGTGCAAGCCTGTAAAATCATCATCCGAGCAAGTCTGAAAATAGGAAATCAACAACATCTTGAAGTAACAGTGAATTACTTTGCGTATCTGTATCTCTCAGAACGTGTATCAGATGTTGCAACGCAAATTAAAGAAGATTGGAGGCGGTTCCGCGCATATATCACTACCGCTTTAGGTACTTCGCAAAAAAGTAATTTCTCCCTCGCAAGCTTTGATCGTAATGCAATTGAATTGGCAAACACTAAGTATCATCGCGATCTAGCAGCAAAAAGTAAAAGTAAAGGCCCAAAAGGACTTTCCGTTGTAAAAATAGATGAAGCCCTTGAAAGTTTTAAAAATAACCACCCCGACATCAAAGCAGGAAGGAACTTTGTTCCCGCTATCTGGAAAGGTTGGAGTTGGGTTTCTCTTGGTTGTGGGCATTCGTCCGAAGAAGCCGCAGCAGCGGGGCACTGTGGTAACGCAGGGTCGGAACGTGGAGATAATATCCTCTCCCTGCGTGATGGCTTTAATCGCGTTCATTTGACCTTTATTACAAATATTAACACGGGTGCCTTGGGCGAAGCAAAAGGGGTGGAAAATAATAAACCCACCCCCAGTTATCATCCGGCTATAGTAGCACTCCTTCTTTCAGGCTATGTTATAAAAATTAAGGAAGAAGGTTATGAGCCTGAAAATGATTTCAAAATAGATGATTTAAAAAACGCCCATGTCAAAAGGGTTGTTAAAGAACACTTAAATAATGCAAAAGAACATAAACGTCCCGAAAATTACCTCCCTTGGAAATGGATTTTTAATAAGGATCAAAAGACAGTTGATGCCTTGCCTTCAAATGAAAAAATTGAATTTCTCAGAGAAGTCATTAAAATCATAGACAACCACGAGCCTTTCACCTCACATAACTGGGATGTCAGCACACTTGAGACACCACGGCCCAGCAATCTTGTCAAACGCCCAGATTTTGAGATACCGGCAACCCCTCCTTTTGATTTAAATAAGCTGACTATAGAATGTTTGGAACACATTGATAAATTGAAGCTATTGCTTGCCATACTGGAGGATATTCGTAGCATTCACAATCAACTTCGAGCTACCTTTAAAGACGAGTGGACAACTTGGTTTGATGATGAAGAAGAGAAAGACAGAGACTATGATCGCGCAAAGGTTCCTGCTTACGATATTGAATGGAAAACAATTTTGCTTTACGTTGATAAAGCACTTCAATTAACAGAAAGCGGTAGTACGCGGGATAAAGAAGTCTTAATAGAAGCATTAGAATCTATTGGCGCTAACGATACAGGTGCCCCACACTACATTGACTTGCGAAATAAGTTCTATCCCCAAATTCAACAATTGATTATTGAAAATGTAGATGCAGTTATCAAGCGTGGTCATGCAAACCCTGTAGAATACAGCACGATTACTAATTATATTCAATCGGTAATTTATCCCTATGAATTTCCAGAGAAAATAGACGATCCAGATAATTACCACAATCCTCTTAACAAAGAAAATAAAACAGCAAACCATCAACACACAGAAATTTCTAGGGATGGCAAAACACTAATTGGTTACTTTTGCTATTCAACTGATTGTTTCTCGAAAATCGTTTCTTTGAAATACCCCAAGTCAAGATATAGAGAAGAACAAACAATTAAATTAACCGAACAAGAAAAAATATTCCTGCATACTGTACGATCTCTCTGTAAAAAGCATCTCAATCTGCTAAAGCGTCATGGCTATTCTTGTTTCTTAGATGCAGGAAATAAAAAAGACCGATTCGCACAATACGCTTATATTCATTTGAAGCAAATGATAATCAGAGATTCTATGAGAAGAATTGAAATCGAATTTAAGGGAAATACTGCATCTAAACACAATGGCGATTATGGAGGTCCAGAAGTAAAAATTTATGTGCCCATTGTGGATGGATTGAAAGCCGTTCGCAATGGTGAAATTCCAGCCCCTTATAAAAAACTAGATGAAATGCTGCAAAGTATTGAGGTCGTTTATTTTAACCGTAATTTACCA
>SMVB01277060.1_pt1 | contig 25710 bp, 24 predicted proteins | sample 2456461 | NCBI WGS metagenome assembly SMVB01 (sample SAMN11095934, study PRJNA526329) | marine sediment metagenome | biome: Marine sediment; feature: Surficial sediment; material: Deep marine sediment; isolation source: Hadal surficial sediment | place: Pacific Ocean | collected 2014-05 | depth...
AGATCTAACGGACGCCAAAGACGACGCCGCGAAACAAAAAGCGCAAGAGACGTTGGATCATTTGCGCGAAATCGAACGCGCCATCAGCAACTAGAGCATTTTCGAGCGAAGTGGACACCGGTTCGCGTTAAGAAAATGCGACCAAACAAGGACTTAGAGCGTTTTCGCGATTCTGTTAAGTTCGGAAACGCTCTAGAGTATTTCCAAGATTAATTGACTCCTGAAAACGCTCTAATCACGGCCTCCCCGATACATCCGATTGCCGGCAGGGTCAGGTCTGGGAATTGACCAGATCTCTGAATTCGGCGACTAATTTCTGGTATACGGATACTTTAAACGCGACGACAAGTGTCGGTAGCTGCTCGAGATCAACCCATCGATACGCGCTAAATTCCGGATGGTCGTGATGGTCTAGATTAATGTCCGTATCATCGCCGACAAAGCGCATGACAAACCATTTTTGCTTTTGGCCGCGATATCGCCCTTGCCACACTTTGCCGACAAGGTGGTCCGGAAGGTCATAGGTCGGCCAATCGCTCGATTGACCAATAATTTCGGCCTTGTCGGTGCCAATCTCTTCTTTGAGTTCGCGCAGAGCCGCGGCCCTGGGGTCCTCACCGCCCTCTATTCCGCCCTGAGGCATTTGCCAGCCGCCGGATTCCTCGCTGTTGAATCGCTTGCCGACAAATACTTGTCCCTGGCGATTGATCAGCATGATTCCGACACAAGGTCGGTAGGGAAGAGCGGCTTTAAGGGCCTCGATGTCGGACATGGTGCACGAATATTCCGAGAGAGCGGGGCGTTCACGCCGGTGGCAACGACACCGCCGTGATCGGCGCTAGAACAATTCCCTTGTCTTTGAGCGTGGCGGCCCATTTGGTAACCTGCTCGATGGTCACAGGAAACGCAAAGCCGGTGCCAATGGCAAATCCATTGCGCCGCGCCCGTGCTTCAAGGTCGTTCAGATCAAGCTCAATAGCCGCCGCGGAGGCGTAGTTCAATTCCCGATCGCTTAACGACCATACCAGACCGATGTCCCTTGCCACCTGCGTAAGAACCGTTCGCTGCGATGTGCCATCGTCGAGATAGAGCAGCCCTCGCCGTTGCAAGGCAGCTAGAACCGGCTGGAAAGCTTGTCGCTCATGGACGAATTTTGAACCCAGATAATTGCTCACACCCACATAGCCCGAGAATCGGTTTAACAGCCAATCGAGCCGCGCCGCGTTTTCCTCGGTGCTAAGGGACGTGAGCAAAGTATTCGGACCCGGATCATTGTTCGGATAGTCGACCGGCTCCATGGGCAATTCAATCAGCACCTCGTGACCTGCCGCGCGGGCTCTGCTGACCCAACTTTGCAGGTTTTTCGGGTAGGGTACGAACGATAAGGTGACATTTGCCGGCAGAGTGTCGATCGCTAATTGCGTTGCCGATTGGCTTAAGCCCAAGCCGCGCAAAACGATGGCCACTCGCGGGCGCGATTCATTGGCAGGGAACGGATTTGCGAAAGCCTTCATGGGGGCAACGCCGTCTGACGTAAAGTCGGGCACCGACCGGTCGTAGTTTGGCAGGTTGCTCGTCGCCGACAAGGGTCGTACGTCCTGTGCCTCCGCCCCGATGCTGGCGGGCTTTTGTCGGGGGATGGGAACGCCATTATCTCCCATCAGGACTTCGTAATCGCCGTCATCGAGTTTTTCCGCCGTAGACATGGCCAGTATGACGTAAGGCTGTCCTCCGGCCGGATTGCCCGCCAAGGAAATCCACCCGACCAGGCTGACGAGCAGGGCCACGCACAAAAACGTAGCGAGCGCCAGGGGGCTTACATGGTTTGAACGGATCGTACTTTGAATATCGCCGCTTATTGGAGTGAGGACGTCGTCGACCGGCATGTCTTGAGCATTCATGACTCGCCTATTTATGCACAAATAACCTGGGTTGATTCATCGCCACCGCAGAATTCTAGGGCCCTTCCGGTTTGATAGAATCAAAACCGGACCCTATGTTATTGTTTTGTCGTGTTTCCGAACGGAAAACCGGGTCCACCCCGGCCTTCGCCGGGGCATGCTTTTCCTGGAAACACTCTAACGATCCATATGGCACATAAGGTTAACGATTAGAAAAAAATTGAGTGAAGCGAGTGTGAAAAACTTGGCTTTATCGAGACGGCCCAGACGGCCAAAGCGATACTCTTTTTACGAGTATCGCTTGTTCCTATACTTGAGGCTGTGGAGTTCCGTAAAGTGCCTAGGATCTTTCCGGTTTTGATGGAAACACTCTAATTGGCCTGAGTCGAAATGGTATCCTGAACCAATGTGCTGTTTGCGGCCATGTCTTGTAAGATTTGGATGGCTCTGACCAGCTGATAATCTTGCACGTCCTCATCAAGCGGCCGGTCAAGTTCAAGAATTTCAGACGGCACGTCCTCGATGACCGCCCCGCTCACGGCATCGCCGCGGTCGGGCGCGTCTGCTTCATCTTCTCCCTCCAAATGATTGCGTAGGTCGGCCTCGGAAGGCAGGCCGATCCTTTGCTCGCCTTCAGGGGTGAACTGATGCACTTCGATGTCCGGCTCAATACCCTTGGCCTGGATGGATCGGCCTGACGGCGTGAAGTATCGCGCGTTGGTCAATTTGAGTGCGCCTTCGCGGCCGCCGCTCAATGGAATAATAACTTGAACCGATCCTTTGCCGAACGACTTGGTGCCCAAAATAACCGCACGCTTATGATCCTGCAAGGCGCCCGCGACGATTTCCGAGGCGGAAGCAGAGCCGCCATTGATCATTACGATGATCGGCTTGCCTTCCGCTAAATCACCGGGCCGCGAGTCGAATCGCTGGCTGTCACGGCTGTGCCGTCCGCGTGTCGAAACGATCTGCCCTTTGTCAAGAAACGCATCGGCCACAATAATCGCCTGATCCAAAAGGCCGCCAGGATTATTGCGCAAGTCGAGGATGACGCCGATCATGTTATCCCCGAGATCCTGCTTGAGATTTTTCATGGCCGTTTCGAGCCCGTTTTTGGTTTTCTCGTTAAAGGTGGTAATGCGGACATAGGCAATGTTTTTGCCGTCACCTTCAATGTGTGAGCGCACAGACTCGACCTTGATGATAGCGCGCGTAATAGTGAATTTGAGGGGTTGGTCGACACCTTCGCGCAACACAGTGAGCTTAAGCTTGGTATTCACGTCGCCGCGCATCTTTTCGACCGCTTGGTCTAGGGTAAGACCCTGAATAGGCTCGTCGTCCAAATGGGAAATCAAATCACCTGCTTTTATTCCGGCTATTGCCGCAGGCGTATCGTCGATCGGCGCGACGACCTTCACCAGCCCGTTCTCCATGGTCACTTCGATACCCAAACCACCGAATTCACCGCGCGTCTGTTCCTGCATGTCGCGGAAGTGATCCGGGCTCAAATAACTTGAATGGGGGTCAAGGGAGGCCAACATACCGTTGATCGCGGCCTCGATCAGATCTTTGTCTTCGACTTCGGTCACATAATCCGTGTGAATCCGTTCAAATATATCGCCGAATAGGTCAAGTTGGCGATAGGTGTCCGAATTGGCGGTCAAGCCGGTCAGAGGGATCGCCAGCAATATGCCGAAGACCATTCCGATGAAAACATTTCGCATTATCCGCTGACCTTTCTTTCGTTTATCGCCAACCATGACATTGGATTTATCGGCTCGCCATCTTTCCGGAATTCAATATAAAGCTGCGGAGATTGGCGCTCACCGTCCGGCGCGATCGAGTCGGCCTGGCCCATGATTCCCACGGGTTCCCCTGCTAGCAGCCGGTCACCGACTTGTCCATATATTCGGGCCATGCCAGTGAACAAAATATGATAGCCCTCGCCCGTTTCGATAAGCAACAGCTGGTCATAGTCCAGAAACGGCCCCGCATAGACGATATTACCGTCAAAGGGCGCAATAACCTGGGCATTTTCGCGGGCTGCGATGGTCAGACCCATTGATATTTCGTTTTTAGCATTCCGCGCCCCATAGGTCGTTAAAATGCTACCGCTCACGGGCAATTGCAAGGTGCCCCGCGCTTCGGTGAATTTGCGCCGTTGGGGCGCCCGGGAATCCGTGGGTTTTGCCAGCGAGATCTCTCTTGCGCCCCGGGTGGCGGGGTCCAGTGCCACCGAAATAGCAGGCTTCTCCCGAGGTACAATACGGGAATCGGGCGCTGTGAGGCGCGCGATCAGCGTCTTAAGCGAGGACATTTGACGGCCAAGCTGGGCAATGCGTTGTTCTTCGTTAACCAGATCCGCCGTCAAGCGCTGCCTTTTCTCTTTCTTTTGGGCAATCAAAGCCTCGATGCGCGCGCGCTGTTCCTCCAGGGCGGTCTCTCCCGCCATAATGCCTGTTTGTTCGGCGATGATGTTGCGTCTCACTCTTTGCAACTCATTGAGCTGCTGTTCGATCACGCGGGCCTCATCGACGAATTTAGGAAGAATATTATCGAGCAGAATGGCGCTGCGTACCGCGGCTACCGCATCGTTCGGTGAAACCAACAGTGCCGGAGGCCTTTGCCGCTCAAGCATTTGCATCGCGCCCAACAAATGAGCCAGTTCCGCACGGCTGCCGGATAAATCTTGTGCAACTTTTTGCTCTTTGGACATGAGCTCGCCAAGCCGTGACTCTGCTTGCCATAATGCGTCCTCTTGCGCACGAATCCGGACAGCGGTTTCAATCAATGAATCCTGAAGCGCCGACGTTTCTTTCTGTAACGCTTCTTTTTGCGCTTGACGGTCTGCTCGGACTTGGCGAGCTGCTGCTATCTCCTGTTTGAGCGCTTTGAGCTTCGTAGTCTCCTGGGCCGTCTGCGCCTCCTGCGATGCAGAGTTTGTGCCAGAGTTAAGCAAAATCAGCAGAGCGAGAAGACCAGTCCACCGGCGTTGGCGGGTTAAAGCTCGACCACAGCTTAATGTGAACGGATTTCCTTGGGCCGGCGGGCTCATGACAATGTCCTGTTTCCAGTTTAAGCATCCGGTATCGACAACGTAACCGTCCTTATCATACTTAATTTATCGTTAACGCGTGAGCCAGCTAAAGCTTTATCTCTTTAAGACCGGCCATTGTTCAAGATGAATGGATGGTCATCCGCGATGATAGGGATGGCCGGTCAGGATACAGGCCGCGCGGTAAAGCTGCTCGGCCAGGAGCACGCGCGCCAGCATGTGCGGCCAAGTTGCCGGACCCAAGGCCAGCGACGCATCCGCGCGTTTTAAAACCTCCGGCGCCAGACCGTCGGCGCCGCCTATCAAAAACGCCACATCTTTGATGCCGCGATCGCGCCATTGGCCAAGAGTTGACGCAAAGGCTTGGCTTGACAGCGACCGGCCGTGCTCGTCAAGCGCCACAATCCACGCCCCTTGCGGCACACGCTCTATAAGACGCTCGCCTTGCCAGCGCTGTGCCGCGCCGCCGCCTGGGCTCTTGCGTGAATCGATTTCAATCAACGAAAAGCCGGCAAAGCCCGCTTTGGGAGCGGCCGGGCGCAATAGGTCAACATAGTGGTCGAACAGATCCTTTGACGGACCGGCTTTCAAACGGCCCACGGCGCAAATCAAAAGACGCATGCCAGCTTTGCTAACTTTGCGACATGACGCGTCTAGATTGCCAGCCGTTCGGCTGGCAGCTCCGCGCTCCACATCTTTTCGAGGTTGTAAAATTCACGTACTTCGGGCCGGAAGATGTGAACGATCACGTCGCCGGCGTCGATCAATACCCAATCGCAATGAGGCAGGCCTTCAACCCGGCACCGCCCGTAGCCGCTTTCCTTTATGCGTCTGATGAGATGATCCGAAATTGCGGAAACATGACGATGTGACCGCCCGCTCGCAATCACCATAAAATCCGCAAAACTCGTCTTACCGGCGAGATCGATGGCCACGACGCCTTGGGCCTTGTCTTCGTCTAGGCTGTCGAGCACAAGCTCGGCCAGCACATTTTCGGCCTTTTGGGCCATTTTCTTCGACGTCAGGGGAGCCCTCCGTTTGCTTTGACACCTTACGCATACATCGCGTCCTTAGAACGCGATTTCAAGAGATATCATAGAACCCGGCCGATTTCCACGATGCCGGTTAACCACCTATGGGCTGTTCGCCGCCAGTCGACAAAAAGACAATGCCAAAATATTCATTGGGATCGGTCCACGTTGCGTCGCATGTGAATCCGAGCCGTTCGGCCCAAGTCGTAATCTGATCCATATCGTATTTGTAGGAATTTTCCGTGTGGATGGATTCGCCTGCCTTTAACTCGAATTTGTGCTCGCCGAGTATAATCGTTTGATCCCGCTCGGCCTTCAAATGCATCTCAATGCGGCCCTGAGCCTCATTATAGAAGGCGTGGTGGCCGAACGCATCAACGTCTAAGACGGCATCAAGTTCCCTCTTCATTCGCACAAGGATATTCTTATTGAACAGCGCCGTAATGCCTTCGGAATCATTGTAGGCCGTGTTCAAAATATCTTGATCCTTCTTAAGGTCAAATCCGAGCAATAAGGCCCCATCTGGCGCGAGCAGGTTTCTTGCGTCGCACAAGAAACGTTGTGCTCCTTCAGGGGAAAAATTCCCTATTGTAGATCCGGGGAAGAAACCTAAACGAAATTCTCCCCCAAGATCTAGTTCACTCGGCAGATCTATTCGATTAGCAAAATCCGCACAAAGAGCAACTACTTTTAAATCTAGATAATCATCAGCAATTGACTGGGCGGCAGCAGTTAAATGATCCCGAGAAATATCTATGGCCACATATCCGGCAGGTCTTTCAAGCGCGTCTAATAATATGCGCACTTTGACGCTTGCGCCGCTTCCGTATTCGATAACGGTCGATTCCGGTCCCGCAAGATCGGCAATGTCGCCGGATATGGAGGCCAAAAGGCCCAACTCCGTGCGCGTCACGTAGTATTCTTCGGTCTCGCAGATGCGATCAAAAAGAATGGACCCAGCCTGATCGTAAAAATATTTGGGCGATAATGTCTTTTGTGGTTTCGACAATCCGGCAATTGTGTCGTCGAGGAAGCTCCCTTCGTCTGGCTTGAGATCGAAGAAATGAATCCGCCCGTTGGGTCTGTCGGCGACTTGTGTTCTGTTTACGGCAACCATATTCAAAACCAGCGATGCTCTTACTAGGGTCTTTCCGGTTTTGATGGAATCAAAACCGGACCCTAAGTCCTTGTTTGGTCACATTTTCTTGACGCGAACCGGGGTCCACTTCGCTTGAAAATGCTCTAAGTCAACAGATCGCGGGCCAACCGAAATCCGGAAAATTGCCAGCGTTGGTCTGGGAAAAAGAAGTTTCTGTATGTTTGACGAATGTGATCGCGCGGCGTGGCGCACGAGCCGCCGCGCAGGACCATTTGATTGCACATGAATTTGCCGTTGTACTCACCGAGCGCGCCCGTAAGGGCTTGAAATCCGGGATAAGGCAGGAAGGGGGTTTGCGTCCATTCCCAAACATCGCCAAACATTTGCGTCAATTCCGACCCGCCGGCTTTAGCCGCGCGGGGCATCGGTGCGCAGAACGGGTCAGTTGTTTTGGTCCCCGTAAAATCAAGCAAATTACCCTCGATCGGCAGTGAATTGGCGGCCAACTCCCATTCGAATTCCGTCGGCAATCGCAAGCCCGCCCAAGCCGCATAGGCGGCCGCTTCGTAAAAACTCACATGAGCGACCGGCGCTGCCTCATTGAGGGGTTGCAGACCTGCCAATGTATATTCGTGCCAAACATTGTCGATGTGGTGCCAATAAGCGGGATGTCTCCAGCCCCTCGCTTCGACCACGGCCCAACCGTCCGATAGCCAATACCCCGCTTCATCATAACCGCCGGCTTCGACAAATTGCAAAAACTCGCCAGTGGTCACGGGCCTTGAGGCGAGTTCAAACGGCCTTATCAATTGTTTATGCCGGGGGCATTCACTGTCGAAGGCGAAGCCGGCATGGGGCGCATTGGGATCGTGACCAAAATCGTAAAGCCCGCCTTCGAAAGCGGTCCAACCCAGCGGCGGTGCTTCGGCGCTGCTAGGCGGCACCGCAGGTGCGGCGTAGGGTGCCGCCATAAGCGGATTGTGCGACAACACTTCTTTAATATCCGTAAGAATTAATTCTTGGTGTTGCTGTTCGTGGTGCAGGCCCACCTCTACGATTTTTGCTGCTTGTTGCCAGACATCATCCGATGCATTGGCAAAGAATTCTTCCATTGAGCGCTCAACATAGGCGCGGTAATCGTGCACCTCAGAAACGGTAGGGCGTGTCAGAAAGCCGCGACGCGGGCGAGAATATTGTGGGCCTACAGATTGGTAATAGGAATTAAACAAATAATCATAAGTGTCGTTAAGCGTTTGATAGTGAGGATGTAACGGATTGAGCACGAGGGTTTCGAAAAACCACGTCATATGCGCAAGGTGCCATTTCGTGGGGCTGGTTTCATCGCTTGTCTGTATGACTTGGTCTTCGATCTCCAGCGGGTTTGTCAGCGCCACTGAATTTAGACGTATACGGTGAAATTCGGCTTTCATGGACGCCCGATCCGGACACCGGTCTAGCAGCGCGGCGGCCGACCGATTGGCGATTTTATCCTTGGCTTGTCCGCTCATTGGACGCCCCTGAGGATCACGCCATGGCTAAGTTTACGGTCAGCGACCGATGTTCGCCGCGTCACGCAATAACGTCGAAGATATGGGGTGAAGCTGTGCAACGATCAGTGTCCAGGCTGGTGGCTTTGCATCCGCTAAAAAGGCAGCATCATCAGATTTCAGGCGGTTTACTCCATACCGACAGGCCGCCTGGCTCAAGCCTGCGCGGAGATGATAGCCGGGCCGGGCAATCACCGCAACCGGCACAAGGGACATAATATTTGTCCACTCCCGCCATTGCGGCAATTGAATGAAATTGTCCGCACCCATTAGCCACACAAAATTAATATGCGGTGCCGCCCGTTTGAGTGCGCGCAAAGTGTCGATTGTATACTGAGTGCCAAGCCGACGCTCCACATCCGTTACCTCAATGCGCCGGTCATGCACCAGGGTTTTGGCATAGGCTAAACGTTGTTCGAAATCTGCCACAATGTCTATGGACTTTAACGGATTTTGCGGGCTCACCACCCACCACACTCGATCGAGGGCGAGGCGATCAAGAGCTGTGCGACTAATGTGACAATGCCCTTCATGAGCGGGATTGAACGAGCCGCCCAACAACCCGATCCGAGTGCCGTGTCGCAGATCGTTAAGATGCAAGGAAGAGAGCATTGTTATTGTGCGCCGCTCTAGGGTCCGGTTTTGATGGAATCAAAACCGGACCCTAAGTTGTTGTTTTGTCGTGTTTCCGGACGGAAAACCGGTATCCACTTTTCCTGGAAACACTCTAAATGCGGGTTCAGGGCCGCGTCTGCCCGGTCCCTCTGACCACATACTTAAAAGTGGTTAATTGTTCGGCGCCGACCGGGCCGGGACTATGCAACCGGCTAGTTGAAATACCAATTTCCGCACCCATGCCGAATTCTCCGCCATCGGCGAACTGGGTGGACGTGTTGTGCATGACGATCGCACTGTCAACTTCCTTAAGAAAACGATCCGCCGTGTGCTGATCTTCAGTGATGATGGAATCCGTATGATGAGAGCCGTAATGTCTAATGTGTTCGATCGCACCGTCTACATCGTCGACCACCTTAACCGAAATGATGGCGTCGAGATATTCGGTCGTCCAATCCTGTTCCGTTGCGGGTTCGATCCGGTCATCAATGGCGCGCGCCATACCGTCACCGCGCACCTGACAGCCGGCATCGACCAGCGCACCGATAATCGGCTTGAGATGGGTGTCCAAAACGGCCCGATCTATAAGGAGTGTCTCGGCGGCGCCGCAAATTCCCGTACGGCGCATTTTTGCGTTGAGCGTTATGGCAATCGCTTTTTCGATTTGAGCCGCCTTGTCCACATAGATGTGGCAAAGCCCCTCCAAATGGGCCAGCACCGGCACACGGGCTTCCCGTTGCACGCGCTCGACCAGGCTCTTGCCGCCGCGCGGTATGATCACGTCGATATAATCGACCATATCCTTCAACAGGATACCCACAGCGGCGCGGTCGGTGGTCGGTACCAATTGAATCGCGGCTATGGGCAATCCGGCCTTGCTAAGACCGGCGGTCAAGCAGGTGTGGATCGCCTGTGAGGAATGAAAACTTTCCGAGCCGCTGCGCAAAATCACTGCATTGCCCGCTTTGAGACACAGGGCGCCGGCATCCGCTGTTACGTTCGGACGACTTTCATAGATAATGCCGATGACCCCTAGGGGCACCCGTACCCGGCTTATGTGAAGTCCATTGGGCCGTGTCCACTCGGCCATCACCTGACCCACCGGATCGGCAAGGTCGGCGATTACCTCAAGGCTCGTTGCCATGTCTGCCACACGATCTTCCGTCAGGATGAGCCGGTCGAGAAATGCCGAGGAGATGTTCCCTTGCTTGGCCTCTTTGACATCCTGCTGATTGGCCGCGAGGATGTCTTGCTTGTGCGTTCGGATTTCGCCGGCCATGGCCTTAAGCGCATGGTTCTTGGTCTGCGTGCTGGCATTAGCCAGTTCGGCCGTTGCCGCACGGGCGGCGCGCCCGATTGACATCATTATCCGGGCGATTTCATCGCTCTGTACACGATCCATATTGAGATTCTCAATTGTACTCATTGGCCTGTTTCACTCGCACCGTCAACATCGCGTCCGGTAATGACTAAGTCATCTACGTGGATCATAGCCGTTCGACCACGGTACCCCAACAGCCGCTCGATTTCACGGCTTTTGTGGCCCATGATTTTAGCAGCGTCCTGTTGAGAATAAGCGGTAAGCCCGCGTGCGATCTCCTGATCCGATGGGCCTTGCACAATGACGGCATCGCCACGCTCGAAATGGCCTTTTACGTCGATTATCCCTGCGGGAAGCAAACTTTTACCCTGCCGAAGCGCCTGCACCGCACCGGCATCCACACGGATCGTTCCTTTCGGATCAAGCGCGCCGACGATCCACTGCTTGCGCGCCGCTAAAGGCGTTGCGGACGGCACAAACCAGGTGCACGAGGCACCTTGTTCTATCGCCTTTAGGGGATGAAAAGTATGACCGTTGCCGATCACCAAATGACAACCGGCGTTTAGACAGATACGTGCGGCCATGAGTTTAGTCACCATGCCGCCCGAACCGAGCCCCATGGCGTCGCGCGGGCTCACCGTTTCGGCCATAGCTTCAATGTCCGGCGTGATTTCCTTGACTTCGGGAACCAAGACCGCATCCTTGTATTTCGTAGGGTCTTTGTTATAGAGGCCGTCTATATCGGACAACAGCACCAGACAATCGGCACTGATCATTTGTGCAACGCGCGCGGCCAATCGATCATTGTCGCCGTAGCGAATCTCCGATGTTGCCACGGTGTCGTTTTCATTGACAATAGGCACCGCATGGACACCCAATAATATTTCAAGTGTAGAGCGCGCATTGAGATAACGTCGGCGTTCTTCTGAATCAGTCAGTGTCAGGAGAATCTGTGCGATGGTGATATTATGGGGTCGTAGCGCTTCTTCGTAAGCATGGACAAGGTGAATCTGACCGGCGGCGGCGGCGGCTTGGCTCTCCTCAAGTTTCAACTTACCGGCCTTGAGCCCGAGCGCCCGGCGGCCAAGGGCAATGGCACCCGATGATACAATCGCCACTTCTTGTCCTCGCGCGTGAAGCCGTGCGATATCCTCGGCCAAGCTTGTCAGCCATGATTCATTGATCCGGCCGGTGGTGCGGTCGACCAGTAAGGCGGAACCGATCTTAACGATCACGCGCTTAGCACGCGTGAGTGACGTGATCCTATCTGTGTGGGCCTGTTCATTCATGGGTCTGTACTCAGAGGGGTTGCCACTTGACGTGTTTTTCTTTCTGTGCGGTCCGGCGCGCCGTTTTTGTTTGCGACAATCGGTGGTCCTTGATTATGGCCAGTACTGAACGGCAAATCTCCTTTATACCTTTGCCGCTTGCCGCCGAGATGGCATAAACGCGGACGCCGCTGGCCGTCTCGAGTTCATTCGTTTTTGCGTCAATCGCATCAGGCGTCAGCGCATCGCATTTATTGAGGGCGAGGAGTTGAGGCTTGTGCAAAAGTTGTTGACCATAAGCCTCAAGCTCGCGCTGGATGGTGCCATAGGCGCCGGCAATATCGTCTTGAGTTCCATCGATAAGATGAAGCAGAACCGAACATTTTTCCACATGACCTAAAAAACGATCGCCCAGACCGGAGCCTTCATGAGCCCCCTCTATCAAACCGGGAATGTCGGCGAGCACGAAGTCGGAGCCATCCAATTCCACCACGCCCAAATGAGGATTGAGTGTGGTAAACGGATAATCGGCGATTTTGGGGCGCGCGGCACTGACCGAGGCGAGAAAAGTGGATTTACCCGCATTGGGCAGGCCCACAAGGCCGGCATCGGCGATCAGCTTCAATCGTAACCACAGCCAGCGTTCTTCACCAACCTGGCCCGGATTGGCGCGGCGCGGCGCCTGATTGGTCGAGCTCTTAAAATGTGTATTGCCAAAACCGCCATTGCCGCCTTTGGCCAGCAATACCCGTTGACCGAGTTGGGAAAGATCGGCCACAAGCGTCTTATTATCCTGCTCAAAAATGTGTGTACCGACGGGCAGCTTCAAAGATATCTCTTCGCCGAAGGCTCCCGCTCGGTTCTTGCCCATGCCGGGTGTACCGTTTTTGGCTTTAAAATGTTGTTGATAGCGATAATCGATCAGTGTGTTGAGGGCGTCGACACATTCCGCCCAGATATCACCGCCTTTGCCGCCGTCACCGCCATCGGGGCCGCCAAATTCAATATATTTTTCTCGCCGGAAGCTAACGCATCCGCGGCCGCCATCGCCGGCGCGCACATAGATCTTAGCTTGGTCGAGAAATTTCATGTTTCCTCGTGCCTTTGTTTCCGTTGGTCCCCGGCGCTCAAACAAAAAGGGAGATGGCGACCCATCTCCCTTAATAATTCATGTCAGAGCGCCACGTTATCCGCGGCGATACGCGCCGCTGGTTATTCCGCTGGTGCCGGTATAACGGACACATAGGTCCGCCCACCGCGCTTTGTCGCAAATTTCACATGACCCTCTTTCAACGCAAAGATCGTATGATCGCGCCCGAGGCCTACATGATCGCCCGGATGCCATTTGGTGCCCCGCTGGCGAAGGATGATGTTGCCGGGAACGACAAGTTCGCCACCATACTTTTTCACACCCAACCGGCGCCCGATGGAATCGCGCCCATTGCGCGAAGATCCGCCCGCTTTCTTATGGGCCATGGCTTTACCCTCTGTTGCTTCTGATGACAGGCGTGCGCGCTAGAGCGTTTTCGAACTTAACAGAATCGCGAAAACGCTCTAAGTCCTTGTTTGGTCGCGCATTCGGACGGAAAACCGGGTCCACTTTTCCTGAATGCGCTCTATTCGCTCGCCGACTTTTTTGCCTGTCCAATCCAATCATCCCGCTCGATCCGGCCTTTGAGATCCAGTTCCTGATCGACCCAGGTTACATGTGCCGGTGTCCACTCGGCAATCTGAGAGAAATGGTAGATGCCGATCTTATTCAGCTTCTCGACGATCTTCGGCCCGACACCGGTCAGTTCGGATAATTTATCCGCCTCGCCGTTCGGGGCCGTAAGCAATGCCGGCTTAGCCCCTTGGGCCGTGGTCTGTTCCGCGTCGTCCTTTTTCTCTGTTTTTGCCGCTGGGGTCTCGGTTTCGGTGGTTTTGGCTTTTGGCGCTTCGGCTTTAGCCGCGGCCTTCTTGCCGCCTTTGGCGCTGATGTCGAGAATCTTGATCGTGGTCAGATCTTGCTGATGACCTTTCTTACGCCGGTAGCCTTGCCGCCGTCTCTTTTTGAATATGATGATCTTGTCGCCGCGCGTCTGCTCGACCACCTCCGCCGAAACGCTGGCGCCATCGATAAACGGCGTACCGATCACCGCATCACTGCCGTCTTGGGACGTGGTCACCATCAACACGTCGCCGAACTGAATCTTTTCCCCGGCAGAGGCGGATAGTTTCTCTACCGTAATGACATCGTCTTTGGCGACTTTATATTGTTTGCCACCTGTCTTGATGACCGCAAACATTTGAAATTCCGCTATTTTCTGGGCCCGGAGGCCTTCCGTCCCGCCCATGTGTGAAGACCGCGGCGACTATAGCGACGCGCCTTTGTCTGTCAAGCGCCCAAGTCCACGAAAGGGCCGATTCTTCAAGGTTTTGCTAGCTTTTCCGGCTTTGGGCCAGCTCCTGAAGGCAGTTTTCCAGGGCCTTGGCCCAATTGGGCGGCGCGATGCCGTAGGCCGCGCCGATCTTGGCGCAATCGAGCTCAGCGTTGTTCGGCCGCGGCGCTGCAGCCGGATAACCGTCTGTGGCAATAGGATGAACGGCTTTGGGGGTCGGCCAATCCAGATCGCCGGCTTGGCGGAAGATCTCACAGGCAAATTCGTACCGGCTGACCGGTGGCGTGCCGGCAAAATGAAAGGTCCCATACGGCGCATCCGGATCGTGCAGCACCCTCTGGGTTAGCTGCACAATCGCCTGCGCGACATCTCTTGCTGCCGTCGGCGAACCGTGTTGATCGTCGACCACACTGAGTTCATCCCGTTCGGCGCCTAAACGAAGCATGGTTTTGACGAAATTCTGCCCGAACGGACTAAAAACCCATGCGGTGCGCAAAATAATATGTTGTGCATGGCGTTGGCGCACCGCCGTCTCTCCCGCCGCTTTGCTTTTTCCGTATACGGATATAGGATTTACCGGATCCGTCTCAACATAGGGTGCGCTCTTCCCCCCATCAAATACATAATCCGTTGACAGATAAATAAGAGGAATCCCTAACGAAGAACAGGCATCGGCGACACGGTCCGCCGCCTCTGCGTTTAGGGCGAAGGCCTGTTCCGATTCGGTTTCGGCCTGATCGACGGCGGTATATCCCGCCGCGTTGATCACTATGCTTATGTCCTCGTTTTGCAGCTTAGCAGCCAGTGAGCCCGCATCGACGGTTATGAGATCAAGCGTATCGCGCCCGGCACACGTCACGCGCCACGTCGAAGGCCAAGCGGCGCGGGCAAGCTCGCGGGCAACTTGCCCGCTTTTTCCCAGAACAAGAATATTGATCTTATCCATCAGCCTTCGAAGTAATTGGGAAGCTGTGCCAGTAGGGGCTGAGCTTGATCTTTGACCGACACCTCTGCCTTGCTCGGATCCACCGGCCAGTCAATACCAAGTGCGGGATCGTTCCACAGCAGCCCTTTATCGTGGTCCGGCGCATAGGGCGCCGACAATTTATATATAACATGTGTATTGGGCTCGAGAGTGCAAAAGCCGTGGGCGAAACCTTTAGGGATGAGGACTTGCTGTCCGTTTTGAGCGCTCAAAGTAGCGGTGACGTGTTGGCCGAAGGTGGCTGCGTTTTTGCGCAGGTCCACGGCGACATCGAAAATGGCGCCGGTAATGACCAAGACGAGTTTTGTCTGCGCCATGGGGGGTGTTTGGAAATGCAGGCCGCGCACGATGCCTTTTTCCATGGAAAAGCTGTGGTTGTCTTGGACGAAGTCGGATATGACGTCGGCGTCGGCCCATGCGTCTTGTTGCCAAATCTCCGACAGAAATCCGCGGGCATCCTGGTGCCGGGCCGGTGTTATCACCTTCACTTCAGGAATGGCGAGCGGTTCGATCTTCATGGGGTCCGACTCCGTTGCTCACGAATAATTCTGGTTAGCGCACTTGGCGGCCTAAATCCAGCCGGACGCTCTCTTGCACCGAGCCGGTGCTTTGACTAGAGTGTTTCCAGGAAAAGTGGACCCGGTTTTCCGTCCGGAAACACGACAAAACAATAACTTAGGGTCCGGTTTTGATTCCATCAAAACCGGAAGGACCCTAGTGTCCGCCACACTTATCCGACCGATCCAAAATTGGTTCGGCCCTTAAGCGGAGGGGTGCCGGAGTGGTTGAACGGGACGGTCTCGAAAACCGTTGAGGGCGCAAGCCCTCCGAGGGTTCGAATCCCTCTCCCTCCGCCAGCGATTTGGGGCCAATCTCGGAACAGGCGTCTTATCGGAGGTAGGCACCGCAACGGGGATCTCCGTCCGGAACCTCTGGGTCCGTCGCGAGACCGCGCGGAAATAGTTGACGGTCACATAATGCGGCAAGCAAATCTTTTAAATGTTGGACCTTCTCTTCCCGATTGAGGTCGTCAAGCTGCGCATACATATTCGTGCTCGGATCACCGGACAGTATCTTCATCGCCACCGCATAGCCGTAGTAACGTGCGTGCAACCCCAGATTCTGTTCGCCATCGTTAAATAGAATGGCCGTGCCATCAGCACCGTGGCAGTTTGCGCATCGTTCTTTGTATATCTCCAGGCCCCGCTCGGCATTGCCTCCGTCCATCAATACAAAGCCGTTCGGTGCTTCGCTTGAGAGCTGCCAAATCTCGCCGCGCGCCGGAATCTCGCCATCGCGCATGGCCAACATAAAATCAACGATTGCAGCTATTTGAATTCCGGTCAGCACATCGCCATAGGATGGAATACCACCTTGGCCTTGGCTCAATCGTTGAATCCATACCTCCCGCGACTCACGCCGGCTTGCCGGGCCCGATGCCAGAACGAAGGGTTTTTTCTGATGGTCACGACCATATATGCCGGCATTTCCCAACAGGTCCCAACCGAACAGATTTTTGAACCGATATTGGTGGCCCGTATTCAAAATTGGTTTGCCGTCGGCATTGTTCAGTGTGCCGTCGCCATTTGGGCCGCCTTCTCCATCCGGCTCAGGCGTGGTTTCGTTGTCAGGCACAAAACCAATATGGAGTTCTCTGTACCAATTATCAAAAAGACGGCCACCGAGTCCGGAATCAATAGCCGCCATACCGGGCCCCGATAAGTCATTCGTCTGAGCCCGGCCTATTGTCGACGCGCAAAATAGGAAAGCAACACCCATAAGAACCGTTGTTAGAGCTAGGGCTCTTGCTCCCCGCCATTTCTCCTCTATTTCTTCTCTCCCCGCGACATGTTGCTTAGACTAGACCCCCGTTCACAATTCATTGAATCAGGGAACGGGGGTTTAGATTTGTTATTGGCCGCGCATTCGAACCCAAAAACCGCGTACACCCCGGCCTTCGCCGGGGCATGCTTTTCCTGGATGCGCTCTAGCTCTTTTTTAATACCTCTCTTACGCCGTATCCGATCCAATCTTGGAACAGGGGATGCAGCATCAATCCCTTTGTGTTGAATTGATACTCCAACCCCGCCAGATCGCGCCTGATTTTCCTATGGACACCGCCTGTCGTGATCAAGTTGCTGACGATCAGTACACGTTTGCCTTCATTCGTGGCAGCCTCAACCCAGCTGCGAAACGTCTCGACATTGGCGGCGCGAATCGCAGCGGGTGCATCATCCTGCAAAGTTATCACCTGAATATCGGTAAAATCACTATCCTGCCGCATAGTTTGGGCATGACCTTCCAACAAGGCTAATTCCCTCACATTGTCTTCCTCGCCCTCTGGACCATGGGAGACAACGATCAATAATTCATTGCTCGGATCGGTGCTTATTTCGAGAGCAAAATCCAACATTATGGATGAGATCTCGGGACTTCCGGCCAGTTTCCGAGCTATCAGGATTTTCGCATCGGTCTTGACAATCGGAACCGATAGCCATTGCGCCTCCTCATATTGCCCGAAAATATAACCCCATTGCCGAGATAGGCCGCTATCCGTGAAGGTGGTCGGCATCACGACGATCGTCTTGGCACCCGCTGCCACAAGGTCATCGACTGCGGATTGTATATGTGCCGATGTCATCATGGCCATGCCATAGCTGACGGCCGTCGGGAAAATCTCGGCGATCGATCCAAATGCATTCTTGAACTGCGTATCGCCCGGCTCTCCAAAGCCATGTCCCAATCCGATAACGCCTATTTCGCCCGTAAGGCTCTTATCGCTGACATAGGCGCTGTAATTGGTGCCCATCATTTGCATGCTCAACATGATTTCTTGGTCGGAGTATTCCTGGTAAAGCGGCACCTTGGCTCTAAGCTCTTGCATCATCTCCGGGGTCATTTGATGGTCGTCATGGGACATGCCATCCATGTCCATAGAAGACATGTCACTCATGTCCATGGAAGATGAATCAGAAGCCGCTTCCTGTTCGGTATTTTCAGTTTCTTGGGTTAAAGCCGGAGCGTTAAATGCTACGGCCAGGAATAGGCCGGCACCGATCAACACACAGCAAAGTCTCAGATCAATTCGTGTCATGATGTATCCTCCTAAACATTTACAACAACGATAACAAAATAAAGCTTCCGTATCCAATGCACCCAGGCCAAGGATCAATGTCGGATCGTCAGCCGAATTATATCCGGTCGCGCTCACAAGCTTAAGGGTTTTTATAAATTAACCGGCCACCTCAACCCTCCTGTTGTTATCTATTAACTCTCATTTAGCGCATCTTTTACGGTATTTGCGATCCAATCTTGGAAGCGCGGATGCAGCGTCAATCCTTTGCGATTGAATTCGTAGGTCAAGCCGTTGAGGTCCTGGTCAATTTTCTTCTGGATCATCGATTCGGTCAGCAGGTTGGTGACGATCAGTACACGCCGTCCCTCGTTAGTGGCGGTTTCAACCCAGTTGCGAAGCTTCTCGACATTGGCTGCACGTATGGCGCTTGGTGCGTCATCTTGGAGCGTGACCGCTCTGACCTCTGCAAAATGGCCCTCTTGCCGGATTATCTCCGCCTGACCCGCCAACAATGCCAATTCTTTTTCATTTTCTCCTTCGCGCTCTTCAGGGCCGTGAGACACGATAATGACGACCTCGTTCTCTGGATCGGTGCTTACTTCACGGGCAAAATCAAGCAATATTGCCGTGATGTCGGGGCTGTCGCCCGGGGGTTGAGCCATCACGATCTTCGCTTCGGTCTTAACGAGTGGCGCATCCAGGTAGGCTGAGTCCTCACGCAGCCCGAAAATGTAATGCCATTGCCTGACAAGCGAACTGTGTTTCACCGGACTGCCGGGAATGACGACAATCGTCTCGGCGCCAGCCGCCACCAGCTTATCCACCGCCGACTGAATAGTTGACGACCCCATCATGGCCATGCCGAAAGCGATGGCGGTCGGAAATTGTTTAGAGATCTCAGTGTAGGCATTCTTCAACTGTGTGTCTCCGGGCTCCAGAGTGCCATGATCCAATGCGAGCACACCTATTGCCTGCGTAACACTTTCATCGCTTACATAGACCTCACGAGCAGCCCCCATCATTCGCATGCCGAAATTGATCTCTTCGTCCGTATATTCCCTGTAAAGGGCGATTTTAGCTCTGAGCTCCTCTATCATTTCATGAGTCAATTGGTGGTCGCCATTGGACATGTCAGCCATGTCCATGTCCGCCATGTCATGGGTCGTTGATCCAGCGCCCATCGCTTCCTCAGAATGCTCTTGTTCTTGGGTTAAAGCCGGAATGCTAAACGCTGCAGCCAGGAACAGGCCGGCACCGATCAGCATGCAGCAAAGTCTCAGATCAATTCGTGTCATGATATATTCTCCTAAACATTTCCAAAAACGATGACAAAATAAAGATTTGGCCTTATGAATCTTCCGTAATGGTGATCGTTTGGCCGGCGTTCTGAGGTCCCAAAACTTGTCTGGTTCCGCTCGGCCAGATTACTTCGATACGATCGACCGTATCTAAAGTACCCAGGCCAAAGATCAATATCGGATCGTCAGCCGAATTATATCCGGTCGTGCTCATAAGCTCGCGGGTCTGCGTCAGGTCACCGGCCGTCACGGTGACCCGTGCATTGTAGCCCGTACGATTGCTCTTGGTGCCGATCAGTTTCACTTTGATCCAATAATTGTTATTACCTTTGTTCAAGAACAGCCACGTCTGTTGTGGCTCGTGGATCGGGTTGCCGTCGTCTGCGTAGTGGGAGCGGTTGGAGGCAAATATATCGGGAAAACCGTCGCCATTGACGTCCCCAGAAGCGACCCCGGTCCCGACACCAAAGCCTTCGGCGCCCGAGTCTTTCGTGACATCCGTGAACGTGCCATCGCCATTATTACGGTAAAGCACATTAAAGGCTGGATCGACCGCCACGTAATATTGCACAAAGGGTGAATAGCTGTCGTCGATGTCGTTGACCAGGGTGTTGGAAAGTGAGCCGTTGCTCACATAAATATCCAGATAGCCGTCATTGTCGAAATCGGCGAGAGTGCAGCCGCGCGCGCCGCCCACATCACCAGTGCCCGACGCCAAGGTGATGTCGGTAAAAGCGATGGTGCCGGTTTCCTTAAAATCATTTCGGATGAGGCGATTGGCCTGATCGGCCAGCGCCAAATAGACGTCCATGTCGCCGTCATTGTCGATGTCGCCGATGCATGTGCCGTTGGTGTTGCCGGGGTTCAAAAAGGCGATGCCCGAGGGCGGCTCTAGGTTTTTGGTGATGTCGGTAAAAGTGCCGTCTCCATTGTTGTGGAATAGGATATTGGCGTCGCCTTCGTTACTCACCAGGAGATCCACCGCGCCGTCCTGATCGAAATCGAACCAGCCGGGCGATCCTTGGCTGCCGGCAAAGATTACTTTATCCAATATGCCGACACCCGCCTCTTGCGTCACGTCGGTGAACGTGCCATCGCCGTTATTTTTGAACAACGCATTGTCGACACGGGAATCGGCGTTGCGATAGTAAATGTCCAACAGCCCGTCATTGTTATAATCGGCCCAACCGATGCCGGCGGCCGAACCCCAAATGCCGCCGTGTTCTTGATCTTCTTGGTTCCCGGCGCGCATCAAATTTGCCGCGCGCGTTACATTTTCAAAGTTAGGGGTGCCCGTTTCAATGAGTAGGTTTTTGAAAAGCGTGGTGGGCGGTATGTTTGGATCGTTGTGGGAGGCCTTGTTGGCAATGATGAGGTCGATATCGCCGTCATTGTCATAGTCGCCCCAGGAAACGCCGCGGCCGATAGCGCCGGCATTCTGCACGCCGCGCGCCGCCGCCACATCGGTGAATTTACCGGTGCCGTCATTTTCATAGAGCCGGTTGCGTAAGCTCGGCAGCGAGTCCGAGCTGGATACATAAATATCGACGTCGCCGTCATTATCGTAATCACCGAAGGCGGCGCCCGCCGTATTGCTATTGACGTCGGCCACGCCCGCCGCTTCACTGACCTCCTCAAATAGGATGAGGGGTTTTGCGTCGGCGTTGACGGATGCCATTACCGCCAATGTTGCCAGTCCGATTAATAGTCGCATGATCTTCCTCCAGCTGCTGCATTCAAAATTCTTTTTTGATGGGTACCGGCTTGTGCGGGATCTCCATCAGGATGAACGGCCCTGCCGTGACAAGGTCGGACCCACTTGACCGGAAACTCAAACATGAAGTTGCTCGTCCAACGTTTTAATCCAATTATCACGAACCGCCGGTTGAGCCTCTTTTGCCAGGGCGAATGTACAGACAATGCTATTGCTCTCATCGATCAAGGTGAGCGACTTGGATTGTGGTCCTTCATTCCCGCCTACGGCATAGCTGGCGAGGCCCCCAAGTTCAAAATGCGAGTTGAAATGAGGATATTTGAGATCGACCCAATATCCCGGCAAATCCTCGCGCCGCTCGACCGCCCGTAACGGGCCGGCGTAATGTTGCGCACAAGCGCGGGTCGGTATATGGACATCAATAAGGATTTCACGTTCGACGACTTGTCGCAAAAAGGCCTCCGTACGCGACGGCACGTCTTCATCCACCCGGTGTGACAAATTTCCGTCTTCCACCGTTCGCCAGCCGGCATCTTCTGAAGGGTTGAGATCAAGCGCGTCGGGCGGCTCGGTCCTATATTGTTCGACCAGAGTGTCGTAGGCGGCGTCACCGCCCTTGGACCATACGATGATTTGGAGTACGGCATCTCCACAATCGTCGAAGAAACTTATGTTGCGGCGCACAGCACCATGGGCCTCTTGAACGATTGAAAAAACCGATCCCCAGCGAGATAAGTCGAACGAGAGATCGATCATGCCCCCTCGCGCGTGACCACGATTATCGACAATGTCGAGCTCGCTAAACTCGCCAATAGGCATTGCCACCATATGTTTATTATTGACCAGCGCCATGATTTTGCCGAGATCGCGCGCGCCGTTAAGCAGGCCGGCGAAATCCGGAGACAATTGTGAGATGTCCTCGCCTATCAATACATGGATGAGAGTTGCTTCTTTGACGCCTAATATCCGCGCAGCCATGACCGAGGGTAAGAAACCTCGCTCCTCTATCAATGCTTGATAGGCCGCCTTTAAATCTGCACCCAGCAATCCGGCGTCGGAACTTGCGATTGGCATGGTCATCACACTTCGTCCCTCCGTTTAAAAGGCACAGGCGCGGGCTTTGCCTACCAGCGTTGCAACCGCTCACGCTTCAGTCTTCTTGGTGCGGCGGTGCCGGCGCGTCTTCGGGCCGTTCCAGGTGAACTTCCACTTTCATGCCCTCCGGCATGGATGACTCAAGCTTTGCAAAGAGCTCCTTTTCTTTGCGTATAGATTCTTCCGTGACATTGCTGTTGGCCCGGAATTGTTCGGGTGTTAAGTGCTCGGCCATCAAATATCGTATGGAATGCTTGAGCTTCGCCGTCTGCTGCTTGAAGAAATCAGCATAGGCTCGAGCGACCTCCTCGAATTCAGCACATCCATCAGGACCCTGATCTTGGAAACGTTGCATCGCCGCAATAAGCTTAGCGACCTCGCCCTTGCCTTTTTTGAACGCGGCCTCGACTTCATTCAACAGTTTCCACGACTCGACCTCCTCCTTTGGCACGAGAGGTTTTACATCATCGAGATGACCTTGATCCTGGGCGTGAAAGCGCCCCATGATGAACTCGAGATACTCGACGCAGGAACGATAAAAATCCGGGAAAGGATGCCCCTCTTTCTTGGCTCTCTGCAAAACGCGATCCAACGCCTGGTGGGTCGCCGCCATATGAGCCCGCTCGATCGATACTTGTTGAAGTGTTTCGTCCATTGTGATCACCTTTTATCCAGGGCAATGTTAGGCCCAACCGATTTGATGGGCACTCCTTTTTGCCACATGTTCAATATAGTTGTCGGTTTTCTATCGACACACGATACTCAAGATACTCAGGATAAATTTTCCTCCACCATAGCCTTGATCCAATCGGCGAAACGGGGATTTTGCATGAGCCCGGTATTGTTGAACTTGACATCGAGACCTTCTACATCACGTTCGAGCCGGCCCATTATACCGCTTTGCGTGAGCACGTTAGTGACCACGATAACATCCATGCCTTGATCCTTAGCTTGCTTTATCCATCCGCGGATCATTTCTACATTGGCGGCCCGCACTTCCGTTGGTGCATCGTCCTGCACATTGGCGAACTTGGTATCCCTGAAACCGCCTTGCTCTTTGATGAACTTGCCATGCTCCGCCATAATCGCGAGTTCTTTATCGTTATCCTCTTTGGTCCCTGGCCCATGGCCCAGAATGACGACAAGTTCGTTCGACGGGTCGGAGCTGAGCTCTTTTGCATGGTCAAGCATAATTGCGGCCATAATGGGATGGGCGGTAGGCGTCGGCCCCCAAATGAGTTCGGCCTTACTTTCCACTTGCGGTGGCGACAAATAAGAGGAATCATCGCGCCGGCCGAATATGTATTCCCATTGCCGTTGGAGCGAACTCGCAGTGCCTGTTTCGGTGCGCAGCACGAGTATCTTTTTCGCTCCTGCCGCTTCAAGACCATCGATTGCCGATTGGATATGATCCGAACTCATCATCGCCATTCCGAGGCCGTAGCCTGCGGGATAATCTTTTGAGATGGCGCTGAACCGGTCGAACCATTGCTGATTGCCTTCATCGGTATAGCCATGGGCAAGAGCGAGCACACCTACGTCACCGATAACGCTCGCGTCACTAATCATGCCGCCCAAATTGCGCATGCTTGACATACTTTTAACAATCTGCTCATCCGTGTACTCATTATACAGAGGAATCTTGGAACGCAGCTCTGCAAATTGCTCGGTGGTGAGCATGTGTTGGGAATGATCCTCTTGCGCAAGTAAAGCGCCGGCAAATCCAAAAGAAAATGCACTTGCCATAAGTACGACCAAAGCAAGGCTGCTCCCTCTCTTCAATCCCGTCTTTATCATTACTCTAACCATAATTACTCTCCCTAACTCACAGTGAAATTGTTTCGATAATTCCTGTTGGCTGCCCGTAAAGCACAGGCCAGACGGAAACAAATGACTATCCCTTGCCATCGCCGACATAAAGCTCGTAATTGGCCCGATCATTTACATGCCCAGCGCTAATATTGGCGGAACGGCGGCGGGCGTCAAAGGAGGCGGCCGATCTCGGCCAGCCTCCCTCAAGGCGATCCAGACGCACGTTTTTGTGCCGTCGTGGCGATCCGCTTATTTCTGAAGCTCGCGAATTTCCTCCAGCGATTCCGGCGGTCCCTTCCACAAGGGCGCATGCTCTTCGATGAATGACCGCAGAGTCTCGGGCAGCTCATCATATGAGTCGTAGCGATGAAAATAGGCGTTCATGGACATGCGGCCGGGGGGCGCGCCGGGTGGGGTCGGAAAATCGCCATGCCATACGCAGTCATACTGCACCTTGCCGTCGACAGTCCGCTCGATCCAATTGTAAGTTTCCCAAGTCGATGCGTTGCCCCGCCAAGGCAATTGATACTGCACCGGCGTGGTGTAGATGGTCATGCCCTCGAACCTTTGGATCTCGCTATTGTGACCGCTGGTCATTGTGGTCAAGTTGTCACCGGCGCCTTGCTCGGTCTTAAAATGGATGATGCCGTTCTCCAGCCAGATCTTGAAATACTGATAGGGGAATTCCTTCATCCACATGGGGCTGCCGTCAGGCAGGGTGAGGATTTCACCGGTTTCCGGGTCTCTTGAGAGCGTAAATTTGCGCGCCAGGAGTTGCGCTTCGGGTTTGTCGGGTTCGGGACGGTAAAGGCGCCCCATATCGCAGCCCTCAATGCGCGCGACCATCTTTTCGCCTGGAAACGTAGTGGCGCCGCCCCAGCCGTACCAATAAACCGGATCGCCGGTACCGAAACGCAAGTCAACATAACGCTCAAAGTCGTCGCGGGTGAACCCGCCCGCCAATAGTCTTCCCTTATCCATTTCTTGTTCTCCGTTCAGTGTTTGCTCTTGGTTATTCTGCTGCTGTTGATAATTTGGCAGCCCTTCTTGAAATAAGTGAAGTCGGGTCAAGCGCCCAACCCTTGCTGTTACGTCTGGACGGACCGAGAATGGCATAGGCCACTTTGTCTTTGGTCCGGGCGACCTTATCCACGTCGGTGTGCGCAGACATTGCTAAGACAGTGCGCTTTGCCCAATGAATCCCCGAACAAGACAAAATCTTGACCCAACATGCGCACATGTACGGGCTTTTTGGATGTCACGTTCTCGCTTTCTTCGGCGGCATACCAAAAATTGATGAACAAGATTTGCTCTCCGGATACGTGCTTGCCAAGGATAGCGAGAGCCCGGCTGACTGACAGCCGATGATACGACAAATAGCTTGGTATACCAAAACGTAAGTGACTACCGACCGCTGCGCGCAAGCATGTGTTCATTTGGCGCGTCTCTAGAGCGCATTCAGGAAAAGCATGTCCCGGCGAAGGCCGGGGTGGACCCGGTTTTCCGTCCGAA
>SMVB01217181.1_pt1 | contig 25697 bp, 31 predicted proteins | sample 2456461 | NCBI WGS metagenome assembly SMVB01 (sample SAMN11095934, study PRJNA526329) | marine sediment metagenome | biome: Marine sediment; feature: Surficial sediment; material: Deep marine sediment; isolation source: Hadal surficial sediment | place: Pacific Ocean | collected 2014-05 | depth...
ACAACAGTTCTGGCGCTGCGTCCATATCAGCGAAGTTCATCCAGCTCGAAAGCACGGATAAATAATGCGAGACTAATGCGTCTTTTTGGAATTTATAGAGAGAAATTATGGCTGCTTTTTTCGTCGCGCAATACGAGGTGACCGATGCAGATCTTTATCGCGAATATCAAGCCGGCGCAGGGCCAACAATACAGGCCCATGGCGGGGAACTTGTTTCCTTCGATGTTGCCGCCGAAGGCGTTGAAGGCACCGCCCCGGGTCCGCAAACCGTGATCCTGAAGTTCGAATCTACCGAGGCGGTAAAAGCCTGGTACACCTCGCCCGACTATCAAGCGGTTGTCGGCAAGCGTCTGGCGGCTTCAAGCGGTTTTGCGGTTATCTCCCAATCCATGAACGCGGGTTAAGTGGCCAACACTCGTCGTCGTTTCATTGTGCGGCTGAGCCAGGGTGCTGGCCTGGCCGCGACTGGTTTACCGCTGGTGTCATTTGCGGCCACAGATCTTGCAACCTTGATGCCGGGTAAGAAAGCTTTACGTTTGCTCAACGACCGACCGTTGAATGCGGAAACACCTGCCCATCTGCTGGACGACGCGACCACGCCGACGGCTAATCTGTTTGTACGCAACAATGGTCACCCGCCGCTGGTAACCGATGCAGGCAACTGGCGTTTGCAGGTCACTGGGGAAAGCTGTGTGCGACCGACATCGTTCACCATTGCTGAACTACGCACTCGATTTCAATCTTACAGCTTTGATCTGCAGCTTGAGTGTGGTGGTAATGGTCGTGCGGAGTTTCGCCCCCGGGCCAGTGGCAACCAATGGTCAACAGGCGCTATCGGTTGTCCTCGCTGGACCGGTGTGCGTGTAAGAGACGTGCTCGATTACTGCGGGGTGCAGTCCGACGCGCAGTATCTTGCTTTTGTCGGTGCTGACCGCCATTTGTCCGGTGCGCAGGATAAGCAGGTCATTTCACGTGGCGTACCCATGCACAAAGCATTGGAAGCAGAATCTCTGATTGCATATGAGTAGAATGACGAACCGATTCCGCTACTGCATGGCGCGCCTTTGCGGTTGGTATGCGGTGGTTGGCCAGGCTCGGTATGCGGTAAATGGCTGACTCATCTGTTGGTTCGAGACCGCGTACATGACGGCGCCAAAATGCTTGGCAACTCCTACCGTGTGCCCTGTGAGCCGGTTGCGCCTGGTGCCGCCGTCGCCGATGATAATCTCTGCATTATCGAATCGATGCCGGTCAAGTCGCTGATTACCTTTCCCGAGTCGGGGATTAACCTCAAAGCAGGTACCCGCCTGAAGTTGCGTGGCCATGCCTGGGCCGGGGATCTCAAAGTGAGGGCCATGCATACCAGCCTAGATTTTGGCGCGACCTGGCAGCGCGCGGAACTGGCACCGCCAGTCAATCGTCTGGCCTGGCAGCAATGGCAAGCCGTGACCGAATTTGCGGGTCCCGGTTATTATGAAATCTGGGCCCGGGCTACCGATGAGTTACATCGCAGCCAGCCGATGCTGGTGCCGGGCTGGAACCCGAAAGGCTACCTCAACAATGCCTGCCACCGTGTTGCAGTGCAGGTGGTCTGAAGTGGCGTTGCTTGCCGGCTTGTTGATGGTCAGTCTGGCGGCTGCGTCTAACACGCAAGAGCTGATCGCCGCGCCGGGAGCGGATCTGGTGCGTGGACACTGCTCTGGTTGCCATTCGCTCAGCCTGGTTACCGCCCAGCAAGGTGATCGCGCCTACTGGCTGAAAACAATTCGCTGGATGCAAAAGACGCAGAATCTGTGGACTCTGCCTCCAGCCCAGGAGGAAGTCATATTGGACTACCTGGCTGAGCATTTTGCCGAATCAGCATGGGGTCGACGGCCAAATCTCAGTCCGCGCCTGCGACCGGTAGCAAATAGTTTAAATTAAGTGCAACCCAGTGGTGGCTTCGGGGCTCTATTAGATAACGTTAGAGAAATAGGATTTGAACCATGGACGAAATGTTTGTCCCCATAGCGATGTTCATCATGATTTTTGGCATTTGCGCTGTGGTGATGTTTTATCGTTTTCGAAGCCGTCAGGAATTACAGATGACGGTTCGCTCAGCCATCGACTCAGGCCAGGCACTCTCTGCTGAAGTGCTCAGCGAACTGACTTCCGCTTTGCATCCAAAGAAGAACGACCTGCGGCGTGGCATGGTGTTTGTAGCTGTTGGCTTGGCCTTTGTTGCTTTCAGCTTTGCTGTGGGCGAGGAGGACGCGGTTGGTCCGTTACTCGGCATTTCGGCCTTTCCTTTTTTCACCGGCATAGCCTATCTGATCCTATGGTCATTCAATCGCAACGAAAACCAACGGACTTGACCTACGAGCCTGCCGTTGTGCTTCTCGACGCAGAGCTAGCGGACGCAGATTTAGTCGAGCAGGCACGTCATGGACACCGGCATGTACGCGAGGCCGCTTTCGCTGTCCTGGTGACCCGCTACGAAGGTTTTGTGCGGGCAATGCTGAATCGACTGTGTAACAACTCCGCCGAAGCCGACGAACTCGCCCAGGAAGCATTTCTCACTGCCTGGTTAAAGCTGAATGCCCTGCAGCAACCTGAGCGTTTCCGCGGCTGGTTGAAACAACTGGCCTACCGGCAATTTTTGCACGGCTATCGAAGACAGAAGATTGAACAAAAGTATGCAGCTACCGTGCGAGAAGAACCCAGCATAGAACTGGAGACGGACGATGATCTTGAGCCTTTGCTGGCATTGTGTTCGCCGTTGGAACGCGAATTGATGATTTTGTGTTATGCCTTTGAATTCACCCATGCAGAAATTGCCGCGTCGCGTAATATGGCTGTGGGTACGATCAAATCCCATGTGCACCGTGCGAAGCAAAAGATGAAATTGTTTATCGAACAAACCGAAACCCTGCCATCCGGAGTAAATAGCCATGGATAACAAAGCGTTAGAGAGTTTATTGAAGGCTCGGTTTGCATCTGCGTCCAGGCCGGCGGACAGCCCCTCGCTGACGCCGGATATCATGTCGCGGGTCGCCGCCGGTGCTGATACACAGCCACAAGACGAACAATCCAGCCTCGGCGGTGGTGCGAATCACGATTGGGTGCTGGCGTTTGCCTGGTTGTTAGGTGCGCTGGTGTGCATCCCTTCTCTACAGGGTCTGGAAGTGCAGAGCTTGTTGAACCTCCTGCCGTTGGAAATGTTTGGCGCCTATACAAAGACCGCCACCATATTGGTTTTACCTCTAGTCGGTGTATTAGTGCTGTTGCCGATGGCGTGGCTGGTCCTCGAAGACTAGGGCAGGGAAGACTTTTACAAGGAAGACTGGGGCAAACTTGGAAGATACGTCGATATAACGCACACTTAGGGCTTAGTTAAATCCGAGGGAAGCCCGTGCCGCAAGATCAACCGAATACCAGTTACGACGCCGTCATCGTCGGCGCCGGATTTGCCGGACTGTATATGCTGCACCGCCTGAAGCAACAAGGTCTGCATGCAAAGGTGTTCGAGGCTGGAGAGGGTGTTGGCGGCACCTGGTACTGGAATCGATACCCCGGCGCGCGCTGCGATATTCCCAGCATGGAGTATTCGTTTCAATTCTCTGCTGAGTTGCAGCAGGAATGGGAGTGGACCGAACGTTATGCCAGCCAACCGGAGATTCTGCGTTACGCGAACCACGTCGTAGAGCGCTTCGACCTGCTAGCGGATATCCAGTTCAACACCCGGGTAGATGCCGCCCGTTATGTATCCGATGACGCTCTCTGGAGCGTATCGCTGGACTCAAATGAAACCGTGACGACCCGCTACATCATCATGGCCACAGGCTGTCTATCTGTACCAAACTTCCCGGATATCAAAGGTTTAGATGACTTTTCTGGAGGGGTTTACCACACTGGGCAATGGCCCCATGAGGGCGTGGATCTGAACGGCAAGAAAGTTGGCGTGATCGGTACGGGGTCGTCTGCGATACAAAGTATTCCGGTGATCGCAAAATACGCTGAGAGCATAACGGTGTTTCAGCGCACACCCAATTACTCGGTACCAGCGCATAACGCACCCCTTGATGCGGCCTATGTAGTGGACCTGAAGGCTCACTATGATGAGTTTCGCGCACAGAACTGGCAGCGCGGATTTGGCGCAGATTTTCGTGACAGTGATCGCTCAGCCTTTGATATCAGCGAAGCGGAGCGCACTGCAGAATATGAGGATCGCTGGGCAAGAGGCGGTTTGGCGTTTCTGGCCGCATTTAGCGATTTACCATTCGATGATGCCGCTAACGCAACGGCCCAGGACTTTATTCGCGGCAAGATAAAGCAGTTGGTCGACGATCCGGTTGTTGCAGCACAACTTACGCCCACCACGCCTGTGGGTTGCAAACGTTTGTGTGTAGACACCCACTACTTCGAAGCCTACAACCTGGACCACGTCAATCTGGTAGACCTCAATGAAAATCCGATTGTTGAAATCGGCGCGGATCGTGTAATCACGCAAAATGCAGAATACGAGGTAGATTGTCTGATTCTGGCCACTGGTTTTGATGCCATGACCGGTGCCATGACGAACATCGATATCACGGGAGCCAGCGGTCAAACGCTGCATGATAAATGGCAGGATGGACCACGCGCCTATCTGGGCCTGGCCACGGCAGGGTTCCCGAATTTATTCATGATCACCGGGCCGGGTAGCCCCTCTGTATTGTCCAACATGCTGCCGTCCATAGAGCAACACGTGGAGTGGATATCGGATTGTGTGGCGTACCTGGAAGCCAATCAGTTCGCGCGTATAGAGGCAACCGAAGCAGCGGAAGATGCCTGGCTTGAACATGTCAATGAAGTCGCGGATTTGTCGATCTACCCAAAATGCAACTCGTGGTACTTAGGCTCCAATGTGCCAGGCAAGAAACGTGTGTTCATGCCTTATCTGGGCGTACCGCCTTATATAGAGAAGTGTGAAGAAGTCGTAAATAACGGCTATGAAGGCTTCGCGCTGACGCATTAGGAACACTCTTTAGGACAGCAATGGCTTACGATCCGGACAATATTTTTGCCAAGATTTTGCGTGGCGAAGCGCCCGCTTTTAAGGTTTACGAAGACGACCATTCAATGGCGTTTATGGATGTCATGCCTCAGTGCGAGGGGCACACATTAGTGATCCCTAAAGATGCTGCGGAAAACATTGGTGACATCGAACCGCAAATTCTCGGCGCGACCATGCAAACCGTACAGAAAGTAGCCCAGGCTGTGCAGCAAGCTTTTGCCTCGCCGGGCATCATGATTGCCCAACTCAATGGTTCTGCCGCGGGACAGACTGTATTTCACCTGCATTTCCACATCATGCCGAGATTTGCCGGTCTGGAATTCAAAATGCATGCTTCAGATATGGAAGACTTTGCCAAACTCGAGGCTCATGCTGACCGTATCCGTGCTGCGCTATGACACAAGCCGACCAACTTGCCCGACAACTCGCTGAAGACAAGCAGGAGTGGGCAGAATCCATAGAGGCGATATACGCAGAGTATGGCGAGGCGGGGGTTCGCGAGATACTGCGTAGCGTACAAGACCATGCTTTGGGGCTGAATGTGCCGTTGGATGAAGCCACCCTCAACACGCCCTACATCAACACAATCTCTACCGAAGCGCAGCCTGCCTATCCAGGCGATCTGGCGCTGGAAGAGCGGATCGAGAAAATCATCCGCTGGAATGCCATGGCGATGGTTTTGCAAGGCCAGGACCAAGGCACCGGGGTGGGTGGGCATATTGCAACCTACGCCTCCTGCGCCACTATGCTGGAAGTGGGGTTCAACCACTTTTTTCAAGGCTTCGATGACGGTAACGACCCGGACATGGTGCTACCGCAACCTCACGCCGCGCCGGGTATATATGCGCGCGCCTGGCTGGAAGGGCGTCTCGATCTCGCCACACTGAAAAATTATCGCCGGGAACTAGCGGTTGGCGGCGGCCTGTCTTCATACCCACACCCGCGCAGCATGCCGGAATTCTGGGAGATGCCGAACGCCTCTATGGGCTTGTCGACGCCCGCCGCCATCTATGAGGCGCGGTTCGCCAAGTACCTGGAGAACCGTGGTTTGAAACCAGCCAGCAAGCGTAAAATCTGGTGTTTTATCGGTGACGGCGAATCCGATGAACCCGAGGTGCTGGGCACCATCAATATCGCCGCGCGAGAAAAGTTGGATAACCTCATTCTGGTTGTTAATTGTAATCTGCAACGGCTTGATGGACCGGTGCGTGGTAATGGCAAGATCATCCAGGAACTCGAACGCGTATTTCGAGGGGCAGACTGGAATGTCATCAAAGTTATATGGGGTAGCGGGTGGGACGGCCTGTTAGCTCGAGACAAAAAGGGCGTGCTGCGCAAACGCATGGATGAGTGCCTCGACGGCGACTATCAGATGTATTCGGTGTTGCCGGGGGATGTTCAGCGCGAGCATTGGGTTGAAGGGAACCCGGAACTCGAGCGCATGATGAGTACTTTGACCGACCAGGAACTCAAGGCGATAAAACGCGGCGGCCAGGACCCGAAGAAAATCTATGCAGCGTTTGATCGGGCTCAGCGGGCGAAAGACAGGCCGACAGTAGTGCTGGTGAAGACGGTGAAGGGTGATGGCATGGGTGCACAAGGTAAAAACACTGCCCACCAGCACAAGAACATGGATGCCGATGAGCGCATTCGCGTTGCCCGGGAGCTGGGCATTCCTATTAGTGATGAGGCTGCCAGCAAGGCTGAGTTTTACATGCCGCCAGAAGATTCTGCGGAGTTGATCTATCTGCGCGAACACCGTCGTGCGCTTGCGGGCCCGGTACCACGCCGCCGTCAGATATGTCCCTCGCTGCCGGCGCCGAGCCTGGCAAGTTTGCAGGACTTTCTGGCGGGCAGCGGTAAGCGCAAAGTATCGACGACGATGGTCATGGTGCGCTTGCTTTCTACTCTGCTGCGCAACCCCGAGGTGGGCAAATATGTGGTGCCCATCGTACCCGATGAAGCACGGACGTTCGGCATGGACGGGTTGTTCAAGGTTGCCGGTATCTACGCCCCGGAAGGACAGAAATACCGTCCAGTGGATGCGGATACTTTGGTGCCTTACCGGGAAGCCGCAGATGGCCAGATCCTGCAGGAAGGGATCTGCGAGACCGGTGCAATGGCCTCTTTCATGGCGGCAGGTAGTGCCTATGCGGTTCACGGTCTGCCGATGATTCCGTTTTATATTTTCTACTCCATGTTTGGTTTCCAACGTGTCGGCGACATGATCTGGAGTTGTGGCGATATGATGTGCCGGGGGTTTTTACTCGGTGGCACAGCGGGTCGGACGACGCTCAATGGTGAAGGTCTGCAACATGCAGATGGACACTCCCATATATTGGCCAGCACCGTGCCGAATCTGCTCAGCTACGATCCTGCATTCGGTTTTGAAGTGACGTTGATTGTGCGCGAAGGAATGCGGCGCATGTATGAAGAACAGGAAAACATTTTCTACTATATGACCCTCTACAATGAAAACATGGTGATGCCGGACTTGCAGGATGTGGTGGCCCAGGGTGGTCATAGCGAACAGGAAGTCCTGCAGGGGGTTTTGCAGGGGGGCTACTGCTTCAGCCGCAATGTGTTCACCGACACGCCTGCATCGACGGTTCATCTGTTGGCCAGTGGCAGTATCATTCAACAGGCCCTGGCGGCGGAGTCTCGCCTGACGGATATGGGTTTCAGCGTTTGCGTGTGGAGTATCACCAGTTTTACGGAGCTGGAGCGAGAGGCGCAGGCGTGTAAACGCCACGACCGCCTGCACCCATTGGAGGCAGCCACGAGTCCGTATGTTCAACGGTTGTTCGCCGCCGAGCGTGGTGTGTTCATCGCTGCTACCGACTATATGAAAAGTCTGGCCAGGGGCATTGAACCGTGGTTGCCGGGTCCGTTCGAGGTGTTGGGTACCGATGGTTATGGTTTATCTGAGTCGCGCCCGCAATTGCGTGAGCACTTCGAGGTAAACGACCAACATATTGTCTATGCGGCGTTGTCGACGTTGTATCGTGAGCGTTTGATTGATGGCCAGGTATTGGAAAAACATCTGTCTACGTTGTCCGTGGATGTCGATAAAATGGATCCACGGCTGCGTTAAGGGGAATAAATGAAGGATTTTAAAAACAAGCTTGCCGTCGTAACCGGTGGCGGCACTGGCATGGGCCGCGAGCTGGTCTGTCAATTGATCAAAGAAGGCGCGCATGTCGCGATGTGTGATGTGTCAGCGGACAACATGGCTGAAACGGTGAAACTCGCAGGCGCCGGTGAGGGTCAAAGGTTGACCAGCCACATTTGCGATGTCAGTTCTGAAGCTCAAGTGATGGCATTTCGCGATGAAGTTGTTGAGCAGCACGGCAGCTCACATATCAATCTGCTGTTCAACAATGCGGGTATCGGCGGCGGCGGTCAGTTTGTTAACGGTGACCGCGATGAATGGGAACGCACCTTTGCGGTCTGCTGGTATGGCGTCTATTACAACTGCCGCGCCTTCATGGATCTGCTGGTCGCCAGTGACGAGGGCCACGTGATCAACACCAGTTCAGTCAATGGTTTCTGGGCCAGCATTGGGATGCAGACCTCGCATACCGCGTATGCGGCAGCAAAGTTTGCGGTAAAAGGGTTTACCGAGGCGTTGATAACCGATCTACGAATTAATGCGCCTCATGTTCATGCGAGTGTGGTTCTGCCAGGTCACATAGGCACTTCGATCGCGTTGAACACCTCGAAAGTCCTGGGCAACGCCGGCGCCTTGGAGTTGAGCGAAGAACAAGTGCAGAAAGTGCGGGAACGCATGTCGGCTGCGAATTTACCGGTCGATAATGTCCCTGATAACCATATACGAGAAATGTTGCATCAACGCGCAATAGATTTTCGCGACAAAGCGCCGACCACGGCAGCGCAAGCAGCCAGCATCATTCTCGACGGGGTACGTGAACAGCGCTGGCGCATACTGATAGGCGAAGATGCGCAGGCCATTGACCAATTTGTCCGAGAAGACCCGGAAGTTGTTTATGAACAGGCTTTCTTCGATCGCTTACAAGCCGCCGGCCATTTTGGCGGTCTCACGACGATTACCAATGACGATACTCAGGCCGCATCATGAGCGTTCAGGTTCGCGATGCGGCGATTGTGGGCATCCATGAATATCCATCTCGCGATGTAGATTCCCAGGTCAATGCGCTGCAGATAAAAGCGGCTTGTGCCGCCGCTGCCTTGGCAGATGCGGGGTTATCCTGGCAGGATGTTGACGCTATATATGATGCCTCAGAAGGCGCTCCGATGAGCGGCCTGATGATTTCGGAATACCTTGGCATTAATCCCACAGTCATTGACACGACGGGTGTCGGGGGCAGTTCATATGAATTTCACGCTGCCCATGCGCGTCGTGCAATCAATCAAGGTAAGTGTCGCGTTGCTCTGATGACCTACGGATCTACTGCTCACAGCAACGCAATGGCCATCGGTGTTGGTGGCCGTGGCATGGGTGGGATTACGCCGGCGGATAATATGGAGAGTTTTGCCGGTCAGACATTGGTCGCCAACTATGCCATGGCCGCAGCCCGGCATATGCATGACTACGGGACCACCAGCGAACAACTTGCAGAAATATCCACTGCTACCCGCTATCACGCCATGCGCAACCCTGAAGCCGTGCAGGCAATGGAGGATCTGGAGTTCATCGGCATCCATGCAACGACCATCGAAGAGGTCGTTAATTCCCGCATGATCGCCGATCCACTGCATTTACTGGAATGCTGCATGATTTCCGATGGTGGTGGCGCGGTGGTTATCGCCAGCGCGGATGTTGCGCGCGACTGTGCCAAGCCGCCGGTGTGGATCCTGGGCACCGGTGAGGCGACCAAATATCCGACCATAGGCGGGGATTTAACCAGTTCTGCCGCTGTGCAGTCCGCGCCCATCGCGTTCGGCGAAGCGGGTGTGAGTGCGGCGGAAATGGACATCGCGATGATCTATGACTCTTTCAGTATTACCGTCCTGACCATTCTTGAAGACCTTGGCTTCTGCGCAAAAGGCGAGGGTGGTGCCTGGGTTGAGGGGGGTAAGCTGCGTTTCGATCAAAGCGGTGGTCCGGCCTTGAATACAGATGGTGGGGGCTTGTCTTCCAATCATCCCGGCATGCGTGGAATTTTCCTGCTCATCGAGGCCACCCGCCAATTGCGCGGCGAATCAACCGCTCAGGTCAAAGGCGCGCGGCTTGCTGTTGCACATGGCAATGGCGGTATGTTGGGCTCCCGGCACTCCGCCGGAACCGTCATTTTAGCAGGGGATTGAAAATGGATAAGCCGGCAACACGTCCTCTACCGCGTTTGACCGAGTTGGATACTGCGCCGTTCTGGGCAGCGACCAAGAACCAACAGTTTACCTATCAGCAATGTAACAATTGCGGCACCGTGGTGTGGCATCCACGAGCGCATTGCACCGGCTGTATCGATGGTGATCTGGCGTGGAAAGTCTCTGCGGGAAAGGGTCGTGTGTATAGCTTCAGTGTGGTTAGACAGAGCTATCATCCATTTTTTCGCAACCAGGTGCCCTATGTGGTGGCCTACATCGATTTGGCTGAGGGGCCGCGTTTCATAACGAATGTGGTTGGTGTGGCAGACCCACTGACCGATGTGCATATCGGTCAAGAGGTTGAGTTGCAGTGGGAGGAACATGAGGAACTCTGTATCCCACTGGTCAGACCCGTCTGAATGCTAGGTCGGGGAGGCCGGCAACAGTATTTTCGCTGTGCCGAATACCCTGGTTTCGTCCGCTTCGTTGGTCACTGTGAGGTCTATCTCAACTTCGCCGCTGTCTTCATCGATGTCGGTGACTACACCGCTGATTTTGTAAGACTCATCGACGATGCAGGGTGCGCGGAAGATGGTATCGACCAGGCGAACTTCCGCTTGCGGTGCCCACTGATGGATCATCGCACTTAAAAAGCCCTGACTCATGATACCAGGCACCAGGGCGCCAGGCAGGCCTTCTTTGCGCGCAGCTTCGTGATCGGTGAAGCGTGGGCGGTCCCATCCTGCTGCAACGGCAAAACGTTTTACATTGGCCAAACTGGTGTCTGGCGCCAGGGCGGGTAATTCTTCGCCGAATTCGACATCTGCTATGGTGCTGATGGTCATGATTGTGGTTTCTCCCGGATAACAATACTGGTGTCGGCGGAGCCGAGGAATGTGCCTTCAGCGTCGGTTAACTCCATGCGGTTGACAAAAAACACCATACGCCCGGAGCGTCCTGTTTTTGTATAAATGTCATGCATGTGGGTCTTGGCAGTGATCGGTACGCCCGCGCGCATGGGTTTTGCCGGTGCGACCGCTTTACCGGCATCCATGCCGAGCCCGGAGAACCTGGGGAAGCCTTCGGGATATCGCGTCTTGGGTTGAAAGCTCGACGCTATGGTTGGTGGGGCCTGGAAATCAGCGTCACTTGGGTCGGTATATTTCGCTGCTGTTTCGCCGCAGGACCTGGCGTAGTCTGCCAGACGGCCGGCGTCCAGGGTCAGCTCGTGCTGGTCGAAGACTTTATTCAAAAATTGCTCGCGTAGAGCATCGACATCGATGGGTTCGTTCGATTGTGGCATTTATTGTTCCTGTTCGATTTTAATGGCTTCGAATTGCTCAGCCTTCAGGGCGGCGACCAATTCCTGTTCTGTGTGGATGGATCCCGGGAATTTGGTTGCACAGCGGCCGACATGACTGACAATATGTGCGTCGCTACCACCAATACCCAGATAATTCTGTTCGTCAGCCATTTGCTGGGCAATGACATCTTCATCTCCCCGGGAGCCACCGTTAAACACCTCAACCACCCGCACGCCCGCTGGCACGCCAAATTCAGATAAGTGGGCGGCCATACCGACCCGTTTGCGACCAGGATGACAAGGTACCGCAAGCGCGCCATGTGCGTCACAGGCGGCGATCACCTCAGCAAGAGGCAAATGAATGCTGGCGAAATCGAAGGCATTCTGTAACTCCCGGCTGACGCCGAAAACCAGCACATGGCCATATTCGGTTTCTACTTCGGCGCCCTTGAGGATGGTCAGGCCGTATTTTTCTGCCAACGCACTATAGTCGGATTCGTTGTCGAACTGGCGATGCTCGGTGAGCACGAAACCGTCGATTGGAATTTTGCGCGCGGTGATCCACTGGCAGTAATTCTGCACCTTAGCCCGGCCGTCATCGGATTTTATTGAATGGGTATGTAAATCAAGGATCATGCGTCTGGCTCTCCGATAAGTGCCCATAGAGTTTGTAATTGAGATTCCAAGTTTTCCAGCGTAGACGAATTGTCGATCACTTGTTGCGCAGAGGCGCTACGCTCGGCGTTGCTGAGTTGGGAGTCTATGCGAGCCTCAATAGCGCTGCCATCGACGCCATCACGGGCGGTTGCTCGCGCTATCGCGACCTCGCGCTCCACTACGGTGACCCAGATTTCATCCACCAGATCCTGCCAGTTTGCTTCGATTAACACCGCCGCTTCCAGCACGATTATCCGTTGAGGTTCGTTGGCTTGTGCGGCCCTTATTTCTGCGGCGGCAAGCTCGCGTATAGAGGGCCAGACGATATCCGTCAATTGCTTGAGCTTTTCCGGGTTGCCAAATACCTTACCGCCAAGCACACGGCGGTCGATTTCGCCATCGCTAGCAACGGTGTCTTCGCCAAAAGCGTCGATTACCTGTTTGTAGGCGGTGGTATCTTTGAGATACGCTCGGTGGCCGAGTTTGTCGGCGTCAATGACATAGGCACCCCAGGTGCCGAGCAATTTTGCAGCAGTTGATTTACCCGACGCGATACCGCCGGTAAGGCCAATGATCAAATGAGTCTCTTGTTGTTTGGGCAGCCGCATATTTTAGCCTTCTCTGTGGTTTTGTGCGAGCCAGGTCTTGCGTAAAATGCGTAAATGACACAAGTAACGTTTATTCAGCCCGACGGATCATCCGAGACATTTTCCAGTGGTCCTGGCGATACCCTGATGGATGTCGCGCTGGACAACGGTGTCACCGGCATAAAGGCCCAGTGTGGCGGAGGTTGTACTTGTTGTACCTGCCATTGCTGGGTCCTCGCACCTTGGTTCAAGTGTCTCGACGATCCGCATCGCGATGAGTTGGATATGCTGGAATATGCTTGGGGCAGGGCGGAAAACAGCCGCCTGGCCTGTCAGGTCGAGTTGACCGCCCGCCTCGAAGGCATTCGCGTGGAGATACCCGAACAGCAAAGTTAAGACTGCTGTTTTGGCGTTAAAGGTCCAGGGAAAAATCATGCTGACCTTCAATCAGCGGGGTTCGAACACCGCGTGTGAGCCTATCGGGTATTGGTGTAGTGGTTCGTAGCAGGGACGAGAACGAGTAGTAGCGCGACTAGGGCGCTGAAATCTCACGCTTTTCTTATGCCTTCGTGCCCCTGAAAGTAGCCCCGACGCAGGTGCACGTATACGGCAAAGCCAATCCAGCACAGTAGAACGATGAAAGTCACGGATGAGACCATTTGATCGATCAACTGCAGATCTACACCCTCGAGGAATTGTGTATAGGCGCGGGTTTGCTCAGCCATCGCCACGGACCTCGCCGCATCGTCCGTGAGGTAGAGGACATGGTCCAACGCAAAGATTGCAGTGCCTACGATCACGGCGTTATAACCCCAGGTCGCGGCGCGCCACAGCCCGATGCCCATTGTTGAGAAAACTGCGATGAACAACGTATGGTAGGCGACCGCCACAAAGCCGCTGCGCAGGTCACCAAACAAGGGAACTGCAGCGGTTAACGAGAAAATCTCGAACCCCCCCGATATGATCAAAAACGCGCCTGCGCTCCTCAGCGTGAAGTACCCTTTAGGCCTTGTCTGCTGTACCAAAGGGGCCGCTTTTGCGTTGGGAAGATTCCAGTTTCCACCCCGGTTTGTTGCACCGCAATAGCGGCACAAAATTGCGGCGTCTTGAATCTCCTCGGCGCAGAACGGGCATCTCACTGTGGTAGTTTGATCAGCGGTGCAAGGCCCGTTACTGCACGCTGCTTGTTAATAGCCACCAGCGATCGTATCAATTCGATTAATCTTTTCATGCAGTTTCGCCCTTTGCTGTTTACCCAACTACTTTTGCTTCGTCGGAAAGCGAGAGATATTCGTCAATTGTAGCCATTCACGCGCCTGTCTCACAACACGTCTAGTCTGCGATTCCTCACCTCATGCGCCACACAAAGTGTGGTCTGCAATGGTGACCATAAGCCGACAAGTTGTAGTCGTTGGAATATTGGCAAAAAGCGACCCGCAGCGGACAGATGCTTGTTCGCCGTATAAGATTGTCTTTCCCTTCCTAAGCCATTCAATTGACGACGCTAAACTACGAAGGCCGACCGCCGTGGTATACAAACCTGGTTATCTGGAAGTACCGACTGCTGAGAATCTCTGACCTCGCGTTACCCATTGTCGCGGGTGCTATCGCAACAATTCTGATGACTTTCGTCGACACGCTCAAGCCGTTCGCGTCGGTTTACGAATTTGTTAGTTTGACTGTAATGAGTTTGATAGGCACCATACACTTGGAGGCAGGAAGCTGGCAAATAGGCGCCCGTTGTTGTTAGGGAACGATCAACCCCATCGTCACAGCCTTCATCAAAGTTTCCTCACGCGTTCGTGCTGCCAACTTCGCCTTCGCATTGGTGAAATAGTGTAGCAATCAATCGAAAGTGAAAGGAGAGTACTCGTGGCAATCCAGTTCAACCATACAATAGTGGCTTGTCGGGATCAGATGCGTTCCTCTGGCTTCATGGCCGAAGTGCTAGGTCTTCCTGATCCTACTCGCTTTGGTCATTTTCTTTGCGTAGAGCTGGAAAACGGTGTTTCTCTCGACTTTATGGAGAGCGATGGTGAGTTTGCGCGACAGCATTACGCTTTTCTCATCAACGAAGAAGAATTTGATCGGGTGTTTGGCCGTATTCGCGAGAAGAAATTGGAGTATTGGGCTGATCCTTTCTGCAAACGCAGTTCAGAAATTAACACTCGCGATGGTGGGCGTGGCGTGTATTTTCGGGACCCGGATAGCCATCTTCTGGAAGTTTTAACGCGCCCATATGGAAGCGGCGAGGCTACTGACGCGCCCTAGCATCCATCGCGATGCCAACCAAGGGCGTCGTTCCTTATGGCGGTTCTTGGCCGAACCCTGACGTAGGATGGCACTACTGGAATGACTTCTTATGCCGGAAGCAGACGGTGGACCGAGATCGGGTGACCAGCAAAAAAGTGCCCACAGCAAACATCTCCATTAGCTTGCAGTTTGATTGGGTTGGCGGATAATTAGCCTAATTCCTAAAAGGAGTGACACATGCTTTCACCAATGAAATTGCAACACATCAGAATGATTGCAGTGCTGACTACACTCATCGGTGTGTTTCTCTTTTTGTCGATGATTTTCGTTGCATTCAGCAGCGGAACACTGCTGGCAGGCATCATAATGAAGATGTTCGTTGTGGGATTAGTAGCTGGAGGTTTGATGGTGACTCTTGGCATATATCTCTTTTTGCGTCCCTCAATCGGCCAGCTAGGAACTAGCTGACAAAGAAAATGCCTGCGGCCGAAATTGGCCGAAGCTCGCCGGTCGCGACTAAAAACAAGCGGCAGGAATGCTCTCCATAACCGTCATCGTTGTGAACCACACGGAAGCGGCAAACTTCGACCCAAAGCCGACATCTGCGTTGTGGTCGATTTGACGAGACTAGTATATCTATTATGCATGACGATATTGGCAGGGGACCATCATGTTTGATACCAAGATAGCGTTAGTGTTGCTCGAAGACCTTGCTGTTTGGCAGAAATTGAACGTCTCAGCATTTCTTACTAGTGGAATTCTGGGCGCAAATGAAAAACTGTTAGGTGAACCATATGCTGACGCGGATGGGAATAATTACGCGCCACTAATAATTCAACCCATTGTCGTATTGAGTGCAAGTGAAAGCGAGATTCAACGGACTTATGCTAGGGCGATGGGTCGGGATATACACCTAGCGATTTACATCGAAGACATGTTTAGAACTGGTAATGATGCGGCGAATCGAGCTGCGGTGAGCCTTCAAAAGTCTGACGCTTTGAATCTCGTGGGAATAGCCATGAGAGAAAACAATAAGGTTGTAGACAAAGTAACCAAGGGATTGAAGCTGCATACTTGAGCAAGCGGTCCAGCGTTGATTATCCAGGAGCGAAGGGGATCTCAATGACCGTCTCTCTGACGAGCCATTGAGATCCGGTTAAGTAAGCCTACACGTCGGCAGGTGGTGCAATGGTCCGCTGGGAACCCCATATGGCTTGATCGCAATCGGCGACTGCACCGAAGTGCCGAACCAGCTGCTGACCCGCGTCGCTGCCAAAGAGACTGCCGACGAACTTAGCCCAGGAGCTCATATCGTCAAATACGCTGAACAGCAGCCAGTCGGGCGTATTCGGCCCGCCCGTGGTTGGCGCCATGGCAAACACTGTATTCGGCGCAGTGTCTCCCAAGCTGCCTAGAACTTCAGCGATATGGCCTTGCAGGTCGGCCATATCTGCCGGACCGACACCTTGTCGCAGACCACAAGCGAAAGCGGTGACGATCGCAGGTGCATCACCTCGGTCCGGTACTTCACGTTGGAACACAGACTGCGTCTCGCCCAATCTCGGCGTGCAGGTGGCGGCGTCGTAAAAACGCGCGGTAATGTCGGAAAGTTCTGGCGCGGCGGCTTGCGCATCCGCAGCGGCGGCATACGCCGCCAGGCTCTCGTGCGGTGCGAGCCAGACCAGGTCGAAGGGTAGGTCTCCTTTGATCAGCGACCACAGGTAGGTAGGTCCAATATCGACACCCGCCTTAGCCGCTTGTTTGACGTAGTAGTCTCGAGCAGACAGCACATCGTCGATGTCCTTACCGGGGTTATAGCTACAGGTCCAGGTCTCGAGCACGCCTGGCGGCGGTGCTTCCTCCGCATTGGCGCCGATGCTGACCACACCAGCTAAGGCGAATGTCAGTAGCGCGAGATTGCGTATCAGTCGGTTTGTTGTTTTCACTTATTATCTCCGTTGTTGGCATTAGAGCTCACTCAACGAGGTTGAAAGGAAGGAACAGCAAATGCGCGTTCGAAGGCACTGCGTTGCAGTCCTTGCCGCGCGCCTTGATCTCAGCCTCTCCCGTTACGATTGTCCGACAAAATGGAGGTAGATACCATGCGCTTAGAGTTGGTTATGAAGGGTCATGCGGAATACTTTGGAGATCTCAAACCGTATCGAGTTAGTCCACGACGCGGAACCAGCGCAAAGCCCCACTCAGACTGAAGGAAGTATGGGCAATTCGATTCCGCCTGCAGGAATCAGAGCGCCCAGGCGATTTGACGCTCTTCAATCTGGCCATCGACCCTAAGTTGCGAGGATGTGATCTAGTGCGCCTGAGGGTGAACGATGTATCGCAGGGTGGACGGAGTTTGTCTCGTTCTATTGTCGTCCAACGCAAAACCAAACAACCGGTCCAATTCAAGACTATGGAGCAAACCGGAGACTGTTCGGCAATATGCAAGATTAGCAGAGGCCTGGATTAGAGAGATTGGACTTGATCCCCCGGCATACGGGACACTCTCTCTGCTACGCACAAAGAACTTGCGAGCAATACAAATTCTACTCGGTCATACCAAGCTCGAAAGCACGATTAGATATCTTGGAGTGCAAGTAGAAGATGCGTTGGAAATAGCCGAGCAGACTGACATTTAGAAATGGAATGGGTACGCTCGCCCCTTGCCTGCTATGGTATAGATTGCGGTCATTTGCACTCCGGAGGCAAACCCCTGGTCCCTCGGTGGCGACTACCCGTCCCCTTGTGCAACCAAGGCTTCGTACTCCTCGATGGTGATCAGACCCATGGACTCCGCCTCGGCGTTGTCGGCGCCGCTGATTACGTCCTGAATGACGTCGATGCGCTTCCACAAGGCAAATTTCGCCGTGCCATCACCGGCAGGAACGTAAGGGGACTGTTCTACCGGCGACATCTTGTGCACGTAACGTGCGCAGTTCTGCCAGACGCGCTCTATGGCAACCTCCACCACCACCTTCGCACCAGGATAGCTTTCCAGCATCGGCCCCTCGCGCACCAAACGTGCCTCTCCGCGCGCGCGAGTGCGCTGCGGTGTCTCGAAGTCGATGAACAACAGTCCGACCTTGGCTCGGGCCTCGATGTTGCCAAGCGACATGAACATGCCGTTGCCATCGTAGCTGGGGAAAACCAATGAGCGGCTGTCCGGCACCCTCACGAACCCCGATGCGCCGCCCTTGTAGGACGAAGAAGGGAATCCCCACTCATCAATCGTCGAAAGAAAGAACATGTTGCGGCTGTGAACAAACGCCGTCTGCTCGACCGTGAACTCGTCTGTGACAATCGCTTCCACCAGCCGGTCAGCCAATCCTCTCGTTGCAAACTCGTCCTGTAGTTGACGTTGCGTGCTCGTGTAGAACTCCGTCATACCTCTATCCTCCAAAGCGGAGCATCAGTCTATGGCGCGTGCTGGGATGTTGCAATTCGCTCGGGGAAACGCCACTCAGCCTAGAGCCCAACCCCCGAGAGCTTGATGTGCGAGTCGTAAAACTGAGCGGTGAGCATTGCCGGATAATCGATCGTAGTGCGCTGTTGGTTTTCGAAAAAAAAGCTGCCATTTCCGATTGCCTGCGAACTTGTTGATCCTCGATCAGCGGGTAAGCTCCGCATGGCTCAGCCAAGATTGCCCTAATCTGTACCCGTTGAATCCGCACTCGCTTTGCTCATTAAACGCGCGCTAATCAATAGCAGTACCGTTAGCACAACTTCTACTGCAACCGCAGAACTGACAAACGCAGCGCCGTGCACAGCCCAAGCCAAGGTCCGCATCGCTGCTGCTAAGCCGAGAATAATGGCGGCACTATATAGCCAGGTTGTTTGTTGTTTCACCGCACCCATGATGCAGAAAATCGTCACACCGAAGAAAAAGGCCGAGAAGTCGCCGACTTGAGTACTGCGTGCCGCACCTTCGAGAAACGGCATGCCAAGACCTTCTGCTGCACCGGCCGGATTGATGAGCCAGTTGAACGCGGATAATCCCATCGGCAAGGCTACTAACCCTGCAAGTATTCTCGCCACCATCGTCTTCTCCGGTCTGCAAAAACCCAGTCTATCGAATCTTTGACCGTGACGTTGCTGTCGTTTCGTCGTCGGCTTAAAGTGATCAGATCATATCTAGTGAAAGGCACAAGGAAGAACATGCAACTGGACGGCAGAAAAATTGTGATAACCGGTGGTGCTGGCGTACTGGGCCAAGCTGTGGGAGAGGTAGCGAAAGAACAGGGTGCAGCGGTGGTGCTGATCGATATCGTACCCGGCTTTGTTTCCGATCTTGGCGAGTGCCATGGCATCGATCTTACCAACGAGCAGGCTGTGGGGGAATGTTTCGACACCATAGGTCGCTTTGATGCGCTGGCGAACATTGCAGGAGGTTTCGATATGGGGCCGGCCGTTGCTGAAACCGAAGACGAAATGTGGGATGCGATGTTTAAAATCAACGTCACTACATTGCGTCGAGTACTGCGGGCGGCGGTGCCTGCACTTGTTAGCCAAGGCTCAGGCAGCATTGTCAACGTCGGTGCCCTGGGTGCATTGCGCGGTGTTGGCAACATGAGCGCCTACACGGCGGCCAAATCCAGCGTCATGCGTATTACCGAAGCCCTCAGTGATGAGGTCAAAATGCATGGTGTTAACGTCAATGCGGTGTTACCGAGTTTAATAGACACGCCGCGCAATCGTGCAGACATGCCTGATGCGGACTTCGATACCTGGCTGAAGCCACACGATCTCGCTCAGGTTATATGCTTTCTCGCCTCGGATGCGGCGCGAGCGGTACATGGGGTCTTGCTGCCTGTAACAGGACTGGTTTAATGCGCTGGTGTATTGCATTGTGGTGGACTTGCTTCAGCATTAGCGTGACGGCAGCGCCGCCAAATATGGTATTTGTGCTGGTCGACGATCTGCGTTTTGATGGCATGGGCTTTGTTAACCCGGCGTTGCAGACACCGCACATCGACGCACTGGCGGCGGGCGGCATGTATTTGCCCAATGCGGTTGTGACGACATCGCTCTGCTCGCCCAGCAGGGCCACCATTTTAACAGGCCAGTCGACGCGAAACCATGGTGTCGTCGACAACAACAGTTCCTCTGAAGCCGGGCTGACGTTTTTTCCACGATATCTACAGCAGGCTGGATACCAGACTGCCTTCATCGGCAAGTGGCACATGGGGCGCGACGATGACGAACCGCGCCCGGGGTTTGACCATTGGGTCAGTTTCAAGGGCCAGGGCTTTTACAATCCGACCGATCGGATTCCAGCCGACCAGGTGGCCCGCGGCGTTCGGCATCAACTCAATGTCGATGGCCAACACGTTGACCAGCGTGGCTATATTACCGATGAACTGACCGAGTACGCACTGGCGTGGTTGGAAAGTCTGGACGATGAGCAACCGTTTTTTCTGTATTTGTCACATAAGGCAGTGCACTCCAATGCAATACCGGCGGTGCGTCATCAGCAGCAGTACCAGGGGGTTGAGATCTCCATGCCAGATGCCGATGCGGATGCAGGTGCTGCGGGCGCGGGTAAGCCCATGTGGGTGCAGAATCAACGCAACAGCTGGCATGGCGTTGACTTCATGTATCACAGCGATCAGGCGATAGCAGACTATGCGGCGCAGTACTACGCAACCCTGTCTGCTGTAGACGATGGTATCGGGCGCCTGGTGGCATCTTTGCGGGCCCACGGCAAAATGGAAAACACTGTGTTGGTTTTCTACAGTGATAACGGATTCTTGTTCGGCGACCATGGGTTAATTGATAAACGCAACGCCTACGAGCCCTCGGTGAGAGTGCCCATGGTGGTATACGCGCCAGGTCTGGTGGCGTCGGGTCAAACCGTCAATGCTCGAGTTCGCAGTCTCGATCTGGCGCCGACCTTTCTCGATTTGGCCGGTATCGAGTTGCCAGGCCAGTTTGAGGGTCAAAGTTTGAAGCCGTTGTTAACCGGCGCAGTCAGCGACGCTGATTGGCAAAGCGATGCATTTGTCTACGAATACTATTGGGAATGGACCTTTCCGCAGACGCCAACCACTTTTGCCATAACCGAAGATGAGATCAAATATATTCAATACCACGGGCTATGGGATCTTGAGGAACTGTATGACTTGCGTCGCGATCCTGGCGAACGGGTCAACCTCATCAACGACATCGCTTACCGCAACCAGTTGATCGCGCGGCGGCAAAGCTTGTACCAGGCACTTGTCAACTCAACGGGTGATCATGTGGTGCCTTTTTCGGAAAAGAAGGCGCAGGGCATACGTTTCCGCAAACGCGATGGCAGCCCAGCCGCTGAATTTCCGGCGAGCTTTGTGCGGGATCCAGGCGCGGAAGATTTGTTCAATGGGTTCTTCCCACCGCCTGCGGTGACGCCGGAATTAACACCCTGATCAGGGTGGCTGGCGCAGACTATTCGTTGACCAGTTCGCGGCCGATGACAAGGCGCATTATCTGGCTTGTGCCCTCAAGAATTTCGTGAACCCGTAAATCACGTAAGAAGCGCTCCACCGGAAAGTCCATCAGGAAACCATAGCCGCCATGCAACTGCAGGGCGTCATTGACGACTTTTGAGCCGGTTTCCGTACTCATCAACTTTGCCATAGCCGCCCATTGGGTTTTGTCGATGGTTTCGCGAGAGACTTTGTCCGCGGCGATGTACAGCAGCGCTCGAGCCGCTTCGAGTTGGGTTGTCATGTCCGCCAGCATGAATTGCGTATTCTGAAAATCTGCAATACGTTGGCCGAACTGACGGCGTTGTTTAACATAGCTGACGGCATCGTCGAGGCACCGTTGAGCGCCGCCCAAAGAGCATGCGCCAATACTGATGCGGCCGCCATCCAAGCCCTCCATGGCGATTTTGAAACCATCGCCAGGTTCGCCAATCATATTGCTGGCTGGCACTCGGCAGTCATCGAACAAGACAGCGGCAGTAGGCTGAGAATGCCAGCCCAATTTACGCTCCTGGGCACCAAAGGACAGTCCCTCGGTGTCTTTGTCAACCACGAAGCAGGATATACCACCAGATTTTGAACCTTGGTCGGTGCGCGCCATGACAACATAGATCTCATTGACACCGGCGCCGGATATAAATGCTTTGCCGCCATTCAGCACGTAATACTCGCCATCTTTTTCAGCTCGGGTTTTCAACGAAGCGGCGTCGCTGCCCGCGCCTGGTTCCGTGAGGCAGTAGCTGGCCATCTTTTCCATCGTCACCAGTTCCGGAAGATACTTTTCCCGAACACGGTCGTTGCCGAAGCTGTCGATCATCCAGGTTGCCATGGTGTGTATCGAGATAAAGGCAGCAGTACTGGGACACCCATAGGCGAGTGCCTCGACAATGAGTGCAGCATCGACCCTGGACAAGCCAATGCCGCCATGATCTTCGCTCACGTAGATTGAGCCAAAGCCAAGTGCAGCCGCTTTTCTCAGCGTGTCACGTGGAAAGATGTTTTCTTCATCCCAGCGTGCGGCGTGGGGCGTGATCTCATCAGCTGTGAATTTCCGCGCCATGTCCTGGATGGCGGTTTGTTCATCTGTTAGCTCGAAATTCATATCAATGCCTGACGTTGGTTGTGAAAATGGAAGCGACGAGATACATGGAACTAATTATAGTTCTGCTTCGCTGGACCGCATCAGTTGAGATTGGAACGAATTCTATGATTGAAGACAGAGCAAAGATAGCCCTAACGCGACGTTGGCCGAAGGCGGTAGAGGAGCGCATGTCCCTGCTTGGCGACGTCATTAACAATGTAGACGACGTTGCCCTGACCGCAGATGAAATCCGCCATTTGTTGTCGAGTGTAGATATTATCTGTCCGACAGTTACGGATAAATTCGACGCAGAAATATTTTCCGGGTTGCAGGTGCGCACAAAGCTGTTGGCGAATTTCGGTGTCGGTTTTAATCACATCAATCTGACAGCTGCGGCTGCTGCAGAGATAGCCGTCACGAACACCCCTGGCGTACTTACCGAGTCGACCGCGGAGCTTGCTCTGACCTTGCTGTTGATGTGCGCTCGTCGAACCGGAGAAGGTGAGCGACATGTCCGCAGTGGTGCCTGGAGTGGCTGGCGGCCAACACATATGTTGTCGACCCAGGTCACCGGTAAAACTCTGGGCATTGTCGGCATGGGTCGCATTGGCTCCGCCCTTGCCCGCAAGGCGCACCATGGTCTGGGTATGCGCATCTTGTATAGCAGCCGCAGCATGGCCGATGAGTCACTGGTGCGTGAACTCAGAGCGGAACGGGTGGAGTTGGATGCGCTGTTAGCGCGTGCTGACTTCGTCAGTTTGCACTGCCCGGCAACGCCACAAACTAAACATTTAATCAGCACCGAAGCCTTTAGCCTGATGCAGTCTCATGCCCACCTGATCAACACCGCCAGAGGCGACATCGTGGACGAAGCCGCGCTGGTGCAGGCGCTTGGTAAAGGCGCAATCGCCGGTGCCGGCATTGATGTTTATGAAAATGAACCGGAACTGGCAGGTGGCTTGCAAGAACTCGAACAAGCGGTTCTGCTGCCGCATATGGGTAGTGGCACGCTCGAAACACGGCAAGCCATGGGTATGCGTGCACTGGCTAACGTAGAAGCTTTCCTGGCCGGTGAGCCTTTACCTGACCTTCTTTAGTCCATCTCTAGCGGATGGCACGCCGCTCCAGGATGTCATCGAAGACTCGTTTGTCTATATCGAACTCCATGCCGGGCTCATTGCTGGACGGCTGTATGCCGAGTGTCAGGTTGGCACCCCAGGTACTGCCGACGGTCATTTCTGTCGGCGCTGGTAGACCATTCAAAAACGTTTCCACGGCGGCCAGGTCGCCGGCATAGAGGGCTTGGATGGCTTCACGGGCTCTGCTATTCGGGCCTTGACCGCCCAGGCGACCTCGCTGACCCCAGGCGACGAGGCCATCGTTACTGAATTCAGTGTTGTTGGTAATGCCGGTATCTTTTTTGAAGCCGAAGTGGAAGTCCATCATCACGGTTTCGAACATGGTGGCAAAATCTTCGAATTGAGTCAGATAGCTGTAGTACTGGATAGCGCCATCTCCGGTGAATTCCATTACCAGTTCGTCTGGCTGGATGGCTTGTTGGGTGGCGGTTGCAGTTTCACCGGCGAAACTGACATCTGCCAGAGCGTCGAGTTGGGTGGAGGTCAACGGGTTGAAAGATTGCCATTGGCTGGACAAGAAAGAGCTGGACAAGATGGCTTGCTCAACGCTCTGGCTGGCGCTGATGCTCGCCATTTTACTTTGCGGCATGAAATCCACTGCATGGGCGAGTTCGTGGTAGAGCAAGAATCCCAATACGGGTATCAGTTCGGTCAAGTCACGTGAGCCGTCCGGATTGGCAGTGATACCGAGTCGTTGATTGTTGCGCACATAGCGCCATGGCATTTTGAATTGCAGTGCGTCACCAAAATTGGAGCGAAAATCTTCTTTGTCGGTCACCACCGCTTCTTGCGCCAAGGTCAGCCAGAGAAAGGCTGAGTCGAGATAGATCGCACCGGTCTCGGGGTCGTAGAAGGCGGGTCGAATGTCACTGGCGATGACGATCGCGGTGACCGAGCGCAGCATCAACAACATATCGCTGGGCAATTGCTGCAGCGCCGCTCGAATGTTTTCGCCCATCCATGTGTGCGAAACGAGCACCCGCTCCATGACATCGTTAATAGTCGGGTTGGGCTTGTCCTGGCCGAGAAAGTTGAGGGTGCCGATGGTGCAGGTTTGCGTTTCGGTTCCTGCATAGGTGCAATCACGCAGCACACCTGCATAGGGCCCCGTGCTGATGAATGCAAAGGTGTTGGCGACGCCCGTGTCGGGCGGTGGCGCCGGCGCGGGAGCAGGCGCCGGGGCGTTATTGCGTTGACCGCCGCCACCACCACCGCCACACGCGGCAAGCAAAAATACAGCGGCGATGAGCCCGAACGTACGGTGTATCGCTTTAAACCTGTCCATACAACTTCGATAGGTTATGGCTGGATTTGGCAATCTACGACGATTGTGCATCGGCTTCAATGATGCGTAAGCTTGATTCAGGCTTGGCATATAAGGTGATGAATGAAACTCAACGGGAAAGTTGCGCTGGTGACAGGCGCTGGCCGCGGTATCGGTGCGGCGACCGCCAAAATGCTGGCTGCCGAGGGTGCCAGCGTATTGGTCAATGACCGCGATGAGGCACCATGCCAACAAGTTGCTGAAGAAATCCGCGCCGCCGGTGGGCGTGCGATTGGATTCGCAGTAGATATCACCGCAGACCAGGCGGCGGAACAACTCATAGATCAAGCGATGGCAGGCGATGTTGGATATGCATGCCACTGCGCCATTTAAGATTTTACGTGCCTATTACCCCTGGTTGAAGGCCAAAGTGGCCGAGGAATCTGCGTCAGGATCACCGGTTTGTCGGAAAGTAGTCAATATTTCGTCGATTTCCGGCACCGAAGGTGCAGCCACCCAGATCGCATACGCCACAGCGAAAGCGGCTGTTGTTGGCATGACCAAAACCCTGGCGAAAGAGTGGGGTCGGCTGAACGTAACGGTTAACTGTGTGGCTTTCGGTCCGATA
>SMVB01343878.1_pt1 | contig 25695 bp, 28 predicted proteins | sample 2456461 | NCBI WGS metagenome assembly SMVB01 (sample SAMN11095934, study PRJNA526329) | marine sediment metagenome | biome: Marine sediment; feature: Surficial sediment; material: Deep marine sediment; isolation source: Hadal surficial sediment | place: Pacific Ocean | collected 2014-05 | depth...
GGACGGCTATGGACGGCTATGGACGGCTATGGACAGCGAACCCTTCTGTTCCGGACGGTATGGACCGCTACGGACTCCTATGGACGGTCTGCGTCCATCTACGGATCAGAAGGTCGAGAATACGAGTTCCTCGGGAGGGTGACGGGGCACCTCGTGCCCCGGTTTCATCCATGGGGCGACTCGTTCCATAGGGGCTCGATCACCACAGCGAGGATCACGATATATGCAGCGCCCGCCTCCCGAACCCCTGGGCCGCGGGCCTTCTGCCGCCCGGCGACGCTTTGTCAGGAAATCGCCATCTCGAGTACCCAAGCTGGTCTTCGAATCTGTACGCGACGACGCGATGTTCACGCCCTATCGATAGCAAGAGATCCCTTGCACGGGGGATGCCTCTCCGCACGCCCAACCTTCCGATCCGCAGTCCTCCGCCTGCAGACGGCCACGACTCGGGTCCAACAGCCCTCGTGATGGCCAGAATTGATGCTCGACCAAGAACGCGACCAAGAACGCGCGTATGAAACTGATGACGCGCTGGCCCCCAAACGAGAGAACCCCTGCAGCGCAAGGATTCTCTTCGTCGGGCTGGCCGGATTCGAACCGGCGGCCTCTTGACCCCCAGTCAAGCGCGCTAACCAAGCTGCGCCACAGCCCGTGAACGCGATGGTACCAGCGCGATTCTGCCCAGCCGGCCTAGCCGCCAACCCAGTTGGCAAACCAAGCGATGCCCTGGATCAGCCGCCAGCCGAGGTATATGGCTGCGGACACGATCAGCAAGATGAACGACCATGGCCACTTCTCGGCCGAGCTGTCTGGCTCGTCCGCGGCTCCGGACTCGGGACTCGGCACTCGCGATTCGTCGCTCATACCGGGGGCACCCCGTGGCGGCGCTCGGAAAAGCTCCGATCCTTCCTCGCCGCATAGCGCAGCCGGGCGATCAGCTCGCGGCGAAGCTCTTCGGGCTGTATCACGGCATCCACCACGATCTCCGCAGACAACCGAAGCAGGTCGACGTCCTCGATGTACTCGTCCCGCTTCTCTTGAATGAACACCTCCCGCTCCTCCTCGGGCAGCGCCTCGATCTGGTTGAAGTAGACGGCGTTCACGGCAGCCTCCGGGCCCATCACTGCGATCTCCGCTGTGGGCAGAGCCAGGGTAGCGATCGGGTCGAACCCTGGACCGGAGAACGCATACAGGCCTGCCCCGTAGGCCTTGCGTACGATCACCGAGATCCGGGGCACCGTCGATTCAGCGATGGCGGTGAGCATCTTTGCCCCCGACCTGATAATCCCTGCGCGTTCCACCTCGGTGCCGACCATGAAGCCAGGCACATCGGCGAAATACAGCAACGGGAGGTTCATCGCGTCACACAGCCACATGAATCGGGCCGCCTTGTCCGCCGAGTCGACGAACAGCACGCCGCCGAGATGGTTCGGCTGCGAGGCCACGATGCCAACCGGCTTTCCGTCGAGCAGGGCAAAGGCGGTGATCACCTCGGCGGCGTACAGCTCCTTTATCTGGAAAATCGACCCTTCGTCGACCACGCCCCGCAGAAAATCGAGCATGTCGTAGACGGCCTTCGGATCGTCCGGCAAGGTATCCGCAGGCAGATACCCCTCCGCAGGCGGTTCAGAGGCGTAGGCAGGTGGCAGCACCTGGTAATGGTCGGCGACGTAGGAGAAGTACTGCTGGGCCCAAGTAATCGCCTCCTCGTCGCTCTGCACCAGGGCGTCGCCGCAACCGGAAACCTCACAATGCATTCGGGCCCCGCCCATCTCTTCGAGCGTCGTCTCCTCCCCGATGACCATCTGCGCCATCCGTGGCGAGCCGAGGTACATCGAGGCCCTGCCCTCCACCATTACCACTACGTCGCAAAACGATGGGATGTAAGCGCCACCGGCGGCAGACGGCCCGAATAGACAGCAGATCTGTGGAACCCTCCCCGACAGCCGCACCTGGTTGTAGAAGATCTTGCCTGCGCCCCGTCGGCCGGGGAAGAGATCCACCTGATCGGTGATCCGGGCTCCGCCGGAGTCGACCAGAAAGAACACCGGCAGCATTTCGTCATAGGCGGCTTCAAGTGCACGGATCATCTTTTCCACGGTGAGGCGGCCCCAGCTCCCTGCCTTGACGGTTGGATCGTTGGCGATGACGATCACCGGACGCCCATCGACCGTTCCCCGGCCGGTCACCACTGCGTCGGCACCGAAACCTTCCTCGAGGGCGTTGGCGAGCAGACCGTCTTCGATGAACGATCCAGGGTCACACAGCAGATCGACCCGGTCGCGCACGAACATCTTTCCTTGCGTTTTCAGCTTCTCGTGGTGCCGATCCGGGCCTCCGGTGGCGGCGCGGTCGGTCGCCTCGTGGAAACGGTCGCTCAGCGATCCGGTCACTCATACCTCCTCTTACGCCGGCGCGCCACGACCCGTAGCGGGGTGCCGGTGAAGTCGTGGAGTTCTCGCAGGCGGTTTTCGATAAACCGAAGGTAGTCGACGGACAGGTCGCCGCCACGCACAAACAGGATGATCGTGGGTGGCTCGGTCTCGGCCTGCACCGAGTAGATGATGTGCGGCCGTTTTCCGCTCCGGGCCGGCGGGGGGTGGCTCTCCTGCAAGCTTCGGATGAACCGGTTCAACTCCGGGGTCGGGATGCGCCGCCTTCTGTTCGCGAGCACGGTGGCGATCGCCTTCGGCAGGCGGTGTAGGCGCGAGCCCGTCTTGGCGGACAGCCGGAGGATCGGGGCCCAATCCACAAACGCCAACCGGTCGGCGACGCTGTCCTCGGTGAGGAGGCGTTCATCTTCGTTGCGAATGTCCCATTTGTTCAGCAGCAGGATGAGACCGACTCCGGCGTCGACGATCTCCTCAGCGAGCCGCTGCTCCTGGTGCGTCGCCCCCTGGGTCCCGTCGATGATCAGCAACGCAACGTCTGCGTCCCTGAGCACGTCGCGGGCGCGCAGCACCGCGTAACGCTCGACGTCATCGGTGATCTTGGTGCGGCGTTTGATCCCTGCGGTGTCGATGATCTCAAACGGCTCCCCCTCCAGATCAACCACGAGGTTGATCGGATCCCTGGTGGTGCCGGGCACCTCGGAAACCAGCACCCGCTCGCTCCCTGCCAGCTTGTTGAGCAGGGTCGATTTGCCAACGTTGGGACGGCCGATGATGGCCAGGCTGGCGATAACGTCCTCGTCGTCCGTCTCGTCACCCTCGGGCAACGTGTCGACGATGCGGTCGAGCAGATCCCCGGTGTTGCGGCCGTGCAAAGCGCTGATCGCTACCGGTTGACCGAGCCCGAGGCCCCACAGATGATTGAGCTGCAACTCAGCCGCCGGTCCGTCGACCTTGTTGGCGGCGAACACGTAGGGGACGTCGCTTCGTTGCAGCACCCGGGCCACGCCAACGTCATCGTCGGTCACCTCGGTGGTGGCATCGGTGACGAACACCACTACGTCCGCTCCCTTGACCGCGATTTCGGCCTGCTCCTTGATGTCTGCGGCCAACTGCTCCCCCGGTCGCTGCTCCCATCCGCCTGTGTCGACGACGATGAACTGGCGGCCCGCCCATTCGGCATCGAACTCGCGTCGATCTCTGGTCACCCCAGATTGCTCGTCGACCACCGCCGACTTGCGCCCCAAGATCCGGTTGACCAGCGTCGATTTGCCAACGTTGGGCCGCCCCAGGATCACGACGACGGGTCGGGCGCTCATCGCACCGCCGCCTCGAGTAATCCTCCAGCGGTGGTGGTGGCGACGATGAGCGGCGCCTGGGCAATGTTACGCACTTCGTCAAGCGGCACATCGTCGAGGAACGTGTCACCGGAGAGAGCTACGTCTGGCAACAGGTAGCGGCCGGTTGGCTCGACATCGGACCGGATCGCCCGTATGACGTCCGATCCGGTCAACAACCCTGCCACTCCGGTGTTGCCCCCGAAGAACTCGTTCGGCACGCTCATCAGGCGCAGCGGCCGACGGGCGAGCGTCTCCATTCTGCCGAGGACCGGCCGCAGCGCCATTTCGCCGTAAGGACCGGTGAGGATGGCAGCTGGTCCCGGTTCGCCGGTTGGGTCGCTGCCGCTGTGCTTGCGGGCCCGATAGAACTCGGCAGGCGCCGAGGGGATCGTCCGCCACTCGCCGCTCACCACTGGCGGTGTCTCGTCGTCTCCGGCTTCGATCGCTTCCAGCTCGTCGTAGAAGGCCCGCACCATGCCGATCCCGTTCTCGTGCTGGGCAAACCCTTCGTAAGCCTCGCTGGGGGGAATCTCCATACCAGCCCTCAGGTACAGCTCGTCGGAGGCGAAGAACATGCGGTGGCCAACCATCTCGAGTGCCCGGTCCTGCCAGAAGTGCACCGCATCGAGGTCGGCGGCCGCTTCCTCCTGGCTGTGGGGGTAGAGATGCTCCTCGGTGTTGTACCGGGACAGACCGAGCGGCACGATGCCGACCGTCGCCAGCTTGGAGTATCTCGCCAGAATCTCAGCGGCGGTGCGCTCGAACACCGCCCCGTTGTTGATCCCGGGGCACAGAACCACTTGCCCGTGCACCGTCATCCCGCGTTCGAGGAGCGCACGTAACCAGCGCAGTGAGGTTCCGCCGCGCGCGTTGCGCAACATCCGGGAGCGGACCTCCGGATCGGTGGCATGGATCGACACGTACAGGGGGCCGAGGCGCTCCTCGACCACCCTGGCCAGATCGAGCTCGGTGAAGCGGGTCAGCGTGGTGAAGTTCCCGTAGAGGAACGACAGCCGATAGTCGTCATCCTTCAGGTACAACGTTTTCCGCATTCCGGGCGGCAGCTGGTAGATAAAGCAGAACTCGCAGTGGTTGTCGCAGGTCTGGACCCGATCGAAGATCGAGGCGTTCAGCCGGAGCCCTACAGGCTCGCCTGCGGCCTTGTCCAGCCGCACCTTGGTGTGTGTACCTGCTCTGGCGACCGTCAGCTCGGGGTCGGGATCATCGATGAGCTGCTGGTATTCGATGACATCGGTGGGGACGACGCCGTTGACGGCGACGAGCTCATCGCCGATGTCGAGCCCGGCGTTGGCGGCAGGACTCCCAGGGACAACCTCGAGCACGGTGGGATGGGACATCAGTGACACCGATGGTACCTATCGATACTCAGCTTCCGACTGCCCCTATCCTCCATGGTGATGCCGAAAACCGTTGTGCAGGGGCGAAGCGAAGCTGAGCCGGGCTCGAGCGGCCCGCCGCCGCAGGCGGCAAGAGCGACAGAATCTGCCCATGAGTGACCGTCACCACAGCCAATGCCAAAAACCGTTGTATTAGCTGAGCCCCGAGGGTTCTGTGCGGGTGTTGAGATGGCGATCAAGGCTCTGACCTGGATGGTGCAGGTCTTCGAACCGCCGGTGTACTGCTACCACGAGATCGTTCACAACGCTGCAGTGGTGGCCGGTTTCGAACGGGCCGGAGTCGTCTTCGTCGACGACGTTACCGACGTGCCGCCCGGCCGGCCGATCATGCTGTCGGCCCACGGCTCGGCACCGGACGTGATCAACGCCGCCGATGACAGGGCCGGAGTTCTCATCGATGCGGTATGTCCTCTGGTCACCAAGGTGCATCACGAGATGCGCAGGATGAGCAACGAGGGCTACGACATCATCTACGTCGGCCACGACGGCCACGACGAGGCAATCGGAGCCCTGGCCGAGGCCCCGGACGCCGCCGAGCTGATCGACCCACGCGCCGGGCTTGGTTCGTTCACTCCTGCCGATGAAGACAAGGTGGCACTGCTGGCGCAGACGACGCTGGGACTCTACGAGTGGGAAGATGTCCTCGATGAGGCACGGAAGCGCTTTCCCTCGGTGAAGACTGCGAGAAAGAGCGACCTCTGCTACGCCACCACCAACCGTCAGAAGGCCATCGAGCGCATCGCCGAAGTGGCACACCTCATCCTCGTGGTCGGATCCGAAAACTCCTCCAACACTCAGGCGCTGGTGCGGGTGGCCAGGAATGCCGGGGTGGAAGCCCATCGCATAGACGGCCCAGGCGACATCGACCCGTCATGGTTGGAGGGGGTCGATGTCGTTGGCGTCAGCGCCGGGGCATCGGCGCCCGACCAGCGTGTGCAGGCCGTAATCGATGCGGTAGCACCGACCGAAGGGGTCGAACGGTTGAGCGTGACCGACGAGGATGAGTACTTTCCCCTCCCGCCTCGCCTGCGCTCCTTTGTTGCGACGCTGCAGGCCCTGGTAGAGGGGGGGTTCGCGTCACGCGACCTCGGGGTGCCTGGCCCCATCGATGAGGATCGGGACTGGGGTGCGACCGAGGCGCTGGAGTTGATCGAGGTCTAGAGAGTCACGAGTCGCAAGCAAGATCCGGTAGCTCGCTGCGCTCACTTCCCAGCCGCCAGTTCCCAGTTCTCAGAAAAGCGATCGCAGCCTGTTGTTCCGGTCACACAGCTGACAATTGGTCACTGGGAACTGGCAACAAAATCGGCTAGCTCGATCCGTATTCCACGGCTGCTTCGAGCAGGTCGGTGACCGGGTCACGGAGCTTCTCATCCCACTCGTCGATTACCACGTAGCGCAGCTGGGTGCCGTCCCCGACGAGCAAGCCCTCGGGATCGGGAAGCTCCACGCCGTGTTCGAAACCGAGCTTCACCGACTCTTCCCCGGGAAAGATGCCGGCAACGTAGCCGGCGTCAGGGTCGTGGTACCCGAGACCGTGCCATCCGATGTTCACCTTCTCGGTCGCCAACGGCAGGGCGGAGCGAACCACGGCGCGAAGGGTCCGAGTCAGGTCGATGACCTGAGGGTTGTGCTCGGCGAGAAGAGATGACAGCGTCAACGCCTGCGCCTCAGTGACATGGCGGAGCACAATCTCGGTCACCTGGTCCGCGGACAGGTGTCCGGTGTCGATGACAACCGCGTCGGTTGCCGGATACAGCGGGGATGCCTTGCGGGTCGAATCGGCATGGTCCCTTGCTGCAAGCTCGGCGGCGATCGCGGACACGTCCATGCCTGCGGCCTCTGCATCTGTGGCCCGCCTGGCAGCCCTGACCTCGGGGGTTGCGGTGAGAAACACCTTCACCTCGGCGTCGGGGAACACCACGGTCCCGATGTCGCGACCATCGACCACGCCGGAGTCGCCCCGATTCCATAACCACGATCGTTGCAAATCCACGACCCGCTCCCGAACTCGAGGATGCACGGCCACCGCGCTCGACGCCGCCGTTACCTCGGGTGATCGAATGGCGGTGGTTACACCCTCGCCGTCCAGCGACACGGTTCCATTGTCGAAGGAGAGGGTGACCGCATCGAGCGCCTCGAGAACGTCGGCCTGCGCATCGGGATCGCCGCCGCGACGCAGTGTGGCCAGCGCCGCCGCTCGATAAGTCGAACCGGTCTCGAGATGAGGAAGGTCGAGCGCTTCGGCCACAAGCCCGGCCACGGTCGATTTCCCTACCCCGCCGGGTCCGTCGATCGTGATGACCACATAGCCTCCAACGTGTCGAAGAACGTCGGCCAGGATACGGCGGCGACAGACACACCTTCGATCGTCACCGGTCCGTTGGCTCCGGTAGCCGCCACCCCTGCGCTCATGGCAATCCGGTGATCCCCCGCCGCAGCGACGGTGCCCCCCTCCAGAAACCCGGTCCCGAGCACCTCGAAGCCGTCGGCGGTGGGCTCAGCTCCTCCGCCAAGGGATCGGATCATGGCGACCGTGGAATCGATCCGGTCGCTTTCCTTGACTCGAAGCTCAGCAGCATCGCGGACCACGGTGACGCCCTCGGCGTAGGCAGCGAGCACGGCGACGATCGGAAGCTCATCGATCGCAGCCGCCGCCAACGCTCCCGACACCTCGATTGCGGTCAAACCCACCCCGGTCACCGAGACCACACCGACCGGGTCGCCGTGGATCGCACCGGTGATCTCGGCCTGAACCTCCGCTCCCATGCGTTCCAGAATGGATAGGAACCCGAGCCGCCCGGGGTTCAACGAAACGCCAGGTGTCGCGACCTGGGAGCCATCGATGATGGCGGCTGCCGCCCATAGGTAGGCGGCGCTCGATGGATCCGCCGGGATCTCGTACTCGGTAGCGGGGATCGGTCCCGGGTCGACCCGGAACTTGCCGTCACCGACTCGCTCTCCGAGACCGAAGGTCTCCAGCCAGCGTTCCGTGTGGTCCCGAAAACCCTCAGGCCCGTCGATGGTGGATGCCCCTTCCGCCTGGATGGCGGCGAACTCGAAGGCGGTGCGCACCTGCGCCGATGCGAGATCGATCACGACGTCGGCGCCGCGGAGGCGTCCGCCGTGGGTGACGAGCGGAGGAACGCCACCCGCGCTCGTCTCGATGTTGGCGCCGAGGGCGCCGAGCGGGGCAGCCAACCGATCCATCGGGCGGCGCATCAGCGACTCGTCTCCGACCAAGGTGGTGCGGAAGGCCGATCCTGCGGCGGCGCCGGCGAGGAGACGCATCGTGGTGCCCGAATTGGCGCAGTCGATGGGGTCGTCCGGGGCAATCCACCGGAGCCCCGTGATCCGGTCCCGAGTGGCCTTGACGCCGAAGCGTCGGATCGCTCGCAAGGTGGTGGCGACATCTGCCCCCGGCGCTAGGCCGGTGATCCGGCTCTCGCCTTCGGCCATTGCCGCCAGCAGCAGTGCTCGATGCGAGAGGGACTTGTCGCCGGGAACCCGCACCCCGGTGGTGAATACACCCTCAGGTGGTGTGATCACCCGGGTATCTCGGTCAGCCATCGTCATCGTCTCCCGCTGCGGCGTACAGGTCTCTGATCTCAACGATGGTCAGCGGACGTGAGCTGCCCGGAGCCAACCTGCGATCCCGCAGCGGCCCGATTGCGGTGCGAGTCAATCGCTGCACCGGGTATCCGGCGGCGGCCAGCATGCGGCGCACGATCCGGTTCCTGCCCTCCCCCATCACCACCTCGACGATCGATGTCTCCTGATAGCGGTCCACGAGCTTGGCGCTCACCGCGGCGGCCGGCCCGTCATCGAGCATGACACCGTCGGTGAGTCTGCGAAGCGCGGCGGCGTCGACGTGGCCGTCGACCATCGCCACGTAGGTCTTATGCACACCGTAGCGAGGGTGGGTGAGGCGCAGGGTCAGGTCGCCGTCGTTGGTCAGGATGATGAGTCCCTCGGAGTCGACGTCGAGCCTTCCCACCGGAAAGATCCGCGGCTCGTCTGGCACCAGGTCGGTCACGATCGGCCTCCCTTGCGGATCGCTCGTTGTGGTGACCACACCAGGTGGCTTGTACACGAGGTACGAGGCAAGGCCCGGTGCGACCGGGAGCGGGACACCGTCGATCCGGATCTCGGCGCTTGCCGGATCGGCTTGTTGTCCCAAGTGGGCTGGAACCCCATCGACCGTGACCCGCCCCGCCTCGATCAATCGCTCCGCGGCTCGCCTGGATGCGAAACCCGAACGGGCGATCAGCTTGTGAATCCGTTCGATGATCCCTCCGGGCGGAACGGGCGCTCCAGCGTCTCGACGACCTCAGCCGGCGGCACGTGGTCGGCCAATGGCGGTAGTTCGCCGATCGAGTTGACACCGAGCTTTTCCAGCATCAGGTCGGTGGTCCCGTACAACAAGGCCTGTCCGGGCCCGGGTGCATGGCCGATTTCCTGAACGAGTCCGTGACGTTGCAGGGTTTGCAGCGCCCGCTCCGAGTCGACCCCGCGGATCTCTGCAACCTGGCCACGAGACACCGGTTGTTTGTAGGCCACCACCGCCAGCGTCTCCAGCGCTGCACCGGAGAGCCGGGTCGCCTTGTCCGATGCAGCGAACCGCTCCAGGTACGGCTTGGTCTCTGGCGTCGTGTACAGGCGCCAGCCTCCACCGACCTGTCTCAGCACCAGCCCTCCGTCGCGGGATGCCAGCCCCTCCTGGATCTCTGCCAGGGCCACGGCCACCTGGTCGCGGGGGATCTCGAGAACCTCGGCCAGGTCGGTCTCGGACAAGGGCGTCTCTGCGACGAACAGGATCGCCTCGATGGCGGCGCCTACCCCGCTCACTGCGCGTCCTCTCCTCGCATCAGCGCGTCGAATCTCTCGGCGGCCTCTGTCTCGCTATACCCGACGACGATCGGCGCGAATCGGTCTTCTTGCGACACGCGGACGATCCCCCAACGAGCCAACTCGAGCAGGCCGAGAAAGTAGGCGACAACCTCGAGCGAGCTGGTGCAATGGACGACGAGGTCCTCGAAATCGGTCTCTACAGCGCCCGCCATACGTGCCTGGATGTCGATGATCGCTTCCTGGACCGACGGCAGCTCCATCGCAAGATGGTCTGTGTCCGGTTCGCCGTAGGCATCGGCAAAGACGCGATCGGCGATGGTCGCCAGACCGGTGAGGTCGACCCGGAGCACCAGCCTGGGCGCCGGGGGTGTCACGTTCTCGAGCCCGACCATACGGCCGACGAACCGATCGTTGGCCTCGATGCGGTGCCCTAGCACGGCGGCGACGTCCTTGAAGGTGAGGTTTATCAGCAGTCGTGCCAGCAGCCGATCTCGCTCCCCAGCGAAGGCGAGCTCGTCGTCGAGGTCGAGTGCCCGATCATCCGGGAGGAGGTGGCGGGCCTTGATCTGGATGAGCGTCGACGCGATCAACAGGAACTCGCTGGTCACATCGAGCTCGAGGTCGCGCATCACATCGACGTAGTCGAGGTACTCGGTGATGAGATCGCTGAGGCTGAGCTCGGTGATTTTCACCTGATGCGAAGTGATCAGTTGCAGCAGCAGATCGAGGGGCCCCTCGAAGACGCGCGTTTTCACCTCGTAGGTCATGGGCGGCATGGTAAAGGGGTCAGCACGCGAGGGGTGGGTTTACGGCAGTTCGCAGTTCCCAGTTGCCAGTTCCCAGTCCCGATTACGAACTGGGAAGTTCCTACCCGTCCGCCTCTAGCAACGCGGACCAGCGATTCGTGTCTACCCCGTGCGGTGCGGGCCCGGGGTGGTTGGCGGCAAAGGAGACCACAATGCCGTCGAACCCTGCCGCCGACAGCTCAGCGGCCCCAACCGACCCGTGGGTGCGGTAGCGTCGCATGGCCGCGGTGAGCGGGATACCGATGCCGTCGAACACGGTGGCGATCGACCGGCGGATGACGCCGAGGCCGGCAAGGCGCTTTCCGACATCGTGCAACAAGGCGGCTGTGTGCGCATCGTCATCGCCTGGAAGGGTGGTGGCGACTCTCGATGCGACCACAAACGCGTGTCGCTGGTCGGCGACGTCTTGCTGCCAGAAGAGGTTGGCACCGGCTGCGTCGAGATGCTGATGAACCAGCTGCTGCTCCCTCGGGGTGAGGCCTTGCGCAGTCATATCGCCAAGAAACCGTCGAACCAGGTGCCAGGCATGCCGCGTTGCGCTGGTCAGGCGACGGACTTGCAATCAACGCACCGCGTCGAGGCGGGGCGAAACTCCATGCGCGCCTCACCGATCGGCTTGGCGCAGACCCCGCAGATCCCGTACGTGCCCTCGTCGATCTTGGCCAGCGCCTGGTCGATGTCGTCGAGGTGATGCTTGAGTGACTCGACGAGTCCCAGCACTTCGGTGCGCTCGGCGGTGGCCGTTCCACCATCGGCAAACGCATCGCCATAATCAACGGTCCCTGTGAGCTCACCGGAAACGTCGGCGCCGAGCTCCTCCATCTGATGCACAACCTTCGCCCGCTCCACAATTAGCGTGCTCGCGGCTGCTTTGAGGTCGATCGTCGCTGTCATGTAACAAGCCTCACGGCGGTGGCGGTCCCAGGATTCCCTAGCGAGCCCGTGGATGCGCCGTCACATAAACCTCGAGCAGATGCTGGGGAGACACATGTGTATACACCTGTGTGGTCGAAATACTAGCGTGGCCCAGAATCTCCTGTACAGATCTGAGGTCCGCACCTCCCTCCACCATGTGCGTCGCTGCAGAGTGACGCAACACATGTGGGGACAGGCGGTTTCCACTAATTCCGGCCTTGCGCCCGTTGCGTTTCACGATCTCCCAGACGCCCTGGCGGGTGAGGGGTCTCCCCCGAGCATTCAGGAACAGGATCCCGGGATCCGCGTTTCCACGTTTCAGTTCCAAGCGGATTTCGAGGTAATCGTGAAGTGTGGCAACGGAGTGCCGGCCGAGTGGGACGATCCGCTGCCGATCGCCCTTGCCGGTGACGACCGCGCTGCGCTGGTCGAGATCCACATCGATGACATCGACCGTGATCGCCTCGGTTACCCGGCATCCGGTCGCGTATAGGAACTCGAGCAGAGCCCGGTCGCGGACGTCGAGCGGTCGAGTGGTGGCGGGGGCTTCGAGCAACGCCAGCACCTCATCAACCCGCAGGGCTTTGGGAAGGGACCTGCCCCGCTTTGGAGTGTCGATCAGGATGGTTGGATCGTCGGCGGCGTGACCCTCCACGACCAGGAACCGATGATATCCGCGCACCGCCGCCAGCTTGCGGGCGATGGTCGACGGAGCGAGTTCCATCGTCGCCAAGCGCTCGACAAAACCGGGTGCCGATGCGTCGCCAGCGGTGTCCGGGTCGTCGAGGAAGGCGAAATACTGGGTCAGGTCCCTTCGGTAGGCGGCGACGGTGTTGTCTGCGAGACCGCGCTCCGATCGCAACGCGGCGAGATACTCCTCCGCTTCGGGGGACAGGGCGGTCATCGGCGAGCGGCCAATAGGATCCCGATAACCGATTTGGCATCCTTGATACGGCCGATCCGAACCTGCTCAACGGCCTGAGCAAGGGGCATGGTGACCACCGTTGCATGGCGTTCCTCTAGCCCTTCCGGCTTCCGGACCACCGGTTCGATGCCCTCGGCGAGATACAGGCTTATGACCTCGTCGGTGACCCCGGGAGAGGTGACGATATCGGTGAGGTGCTCTAGGTGCCCGGCCGAGAAGCCGACTTCCTCCACGAGCTCCCTGCGAGCGGCTGCGATGGGATCCTCCCCGGGGATGTCGAGCATGCCGGCGGGGATTTCTAGTATCGCTTCGCCGAGTGGGGCGCGGTACTGCTCGATCAGCACGACGTCGGCACCATCGAGCGGGACGACGGCGACAGCGTTGGGGAGGCGCAGGACGTAGCGGAGAGACCGGGTGCCGTCCGGAGCCTCGATGGTCACCTCATCGAGGCGGGCGAAACCGACGTCGGCGATGGTCTTCGACCCGGTCGTGTGAAAGCTCGCCACTCAGGATCCGGCCGTTACTGACTCCGAAGAGGCGACGGCCTGTTCTGTGCTGGTGCTCCGCCGCCGTTTCAGGGCGGCGGCGATGAACCCATCGAACAGCGGGTGCGGGTTGTCAGGCCGGGACTTGAACTCGGGGTGGAACTGGGAACCGATGAAAAAGGGATGACCGGATAGTTCGATGATCTCAACCAGACGGTCGTCGGGTGAGATGCCGGCAAGGACGAGCCCTCCCTCTTCGAGCTCGTTGCGGTAGCGGTTGTTGATCTCCCAACGATGCCGGTGCCGCTCGTAGACGACGCTCTCGCCATAGAGCCGCTCCGTGATCGTGCCCGGGGTGAGCTTGGCTGGGTAGATCCCGAGGCGCATCGTGCCGCCCATGTCCTCGACGTCGTTCTGATCCTCCATCAGGTCGATTACCGGATCCGGAGTGGTCGGGTCGAACTCGGTGCTGTTGGCGTTTGGGTGGCCGAGGATGCTTCTTGCGAACTCGATCACGGCGCACTGCAATCCGAGGCACAGGCCGAGGAATGGGACGTCGTGTTCCCTGGCATGTCGGATCGCTTCGATCTTGCCCTCGATGCCTCGTACGCCGAACCCTCCCGGCACCAGGATCCCGTCGAGCCCTTCCAGGTGTGACTCGGCGAGCAGGCCGTCGACCTCTTCTGCGGGTATCCACCGGATGGTGACCGCCGCCCCGTTGGCGGCGGCGGCGTGTTTGAGCGACTCGACCACCGAGAGGTAGGCATCTGGGAGCTCGACGTACTTGCCGACGAGCCCAATCGTGACCTCGTCCTTGGCCTCATCCATGCGCAGCACCATCGCCTCCCAATCGGCAAGATCCGGGGGGTCGGTTTCCAGGTCCAGCTTGCGGCAGACGACGGCGTCGAGGCCCGCTTCGTTTAGCTCGAGAGGCACGGCATAGATGTTGGGTATGTCGACAAGGTTGATGACGCCGTCGGGCTCAACGTCGCAGAACAGGCTGATCTTCCGCCGCGCCGCATCATCGAGAGGACGGCTGGACCTGACGACCATGACATCGGGCATGATGCCGTGGGAGCGGAGCTCGGCGACGCTGTGTTGCGTCGGCTTTGTCTTGAGCTCTTCGCTCGTCGCCAGGTAGGGAACCAGGGTGACGTGGATGAAACACGAATCCTGCGACGGCAGCTCCTTGCGCAGCTGACGGATCGCTTCGAGATAGGGCAGGCTCTCGATGTCGCCGACGGTGCCGCCGACCTCGGTGATCACGACATCGATGTCTTCCTTACCGACCTTGCGGATCCTGCCCTTGATCTCGTTGGTGATATGCGGGATCACCTGCACCGTTGCCCCGAGATAATCGCCGCGCCGTTCCTTTCGGATCACCGACTGATAGACCGATCCCGTGGTTACGTTCGAGTCGCGGCTTAGGCGCACACCGGTGAAACGCTCGTAGTGGCCGAGGTCGAGGTCGGTTTCTCCCCCGTCGTCTGTAACGAACACCTCTCCGTGCTCGAACGGGTTCATCGTCCCGGGGTCGACGTTGATGTAGGGGTCGAGTTTCTGCAGGGTCACCCGCAGTCCTCTGGCCTCGAGCAGCCGGCCCAGCGATGCCGACGTGATCCCCTTACCCAGACTCGATGTCACCCCTCCGGTGACGAACACGTGTTTTGCCACGTCCTACTCCACCTCGGAAGGCTGCATTGTACGCAGCCGGGCACGGTTGTCGCGGCACTAGCGATCAACGGTCGGCCGCCAGCACCAGCAACTCGGCTGCATGTTCTCTTCCCCGTTCGCTCTCAGGCAAACCTGCCAGCATCCTCGACAGTTCCTCGACTCGATCGTCACCTTCGACCATCGTCACGGTCGCGGTGGTTCCGTCGCGGCGCACCGCCAGATGCTGGTCGGCGAAGGCGGCGATCTGAGGGAGATGGGTGACGCAGAACACTTGTCTTCCTTTGGAGAGCGCTGCCAGCTTTCTGCCCATCGCCAACGCGGTCTCTCCCCCGGTCCCGGCGTCGATCTCGTCGAAGGCGATCACGGTTCCATCTTCAACACCGGAGGCGAGTCGGAGTGCCAGAGCGAGTCTGCTCAGCTCACCACCTGAGGCAATTCTTGCCGCGGCCTTGGCTTCGAGCGATGCATCGGAGGAAAACTCGAGAACGACCCTGTCTGCGCCCCTCGGTCCAGGGTCCGCTTCATCGATGCGGAAGCGAACTACGGGAGTGGAGAACCCGAGGTCGATGAGGTGGGCGACGGCGCCCTTGGCCAGCCGATCGGCTGCCTTCCGCCTCGCCTCGCGGAGATCAGCTCCGGCCGTGTCCACGGCACCGGTTGCCAGGCGGTGGGCGATATCGAGCTCGCCGGCATCGGCGAGCAGAGCATCCAGTTCGGCGGATCGTTTAGCAGCGGCGGCGCCGAAGCTGAGGACGCTGTCCAGGTCGTCGCCATACTTGCGTCGCAGCTCGCCGAGCAAGGCGAGGCGCCTCTCGACATGGTCGAGCTGCTCGGGATCGCGGTCGAAGTCGACCGCCACACCGGCAATTTCTGCCGACAGTTCGGCAACCAGCGCTGCCGCCTCTGCACCGAGGTCCGCCAGCGGCCGGAGCGATGGATCGGTCTTGGCAGCGATGCCGAGATCGCGGACCGCCTGGTCGATCGACCCGGCGGCTCCCTCCTCAGCGATCGCGCGTGCTGCTGCCGACAATCGCTCCCCAAGCGACTCGGCGTTTCTGAGCCGGGTAGCCAGCCGCCCCAAATCCACATCGTCGCCGGTGTTGAACCCGGCTTCGGAAATCTCCGCGGCCTGGAACTGGACGACGTCTCTCTCACGCTGGAGGGCGCGCTGGTCACCGCCAAGCTGGTCGACCTTGGCTTCGATTGCTCGTAGCGAGGCCCATGCTTCTCGGTAGGTGTCGAGCCTTTTGGCACCTGACTCTTCGAGGGCACCGTCGATCAGGGCCCGTACCGCGGCAGGCTCACCGAGGGCGTTGCGGTCGTGCTCACCGACGATGTCTACGAGCGATGCGAACTGCTTTGCCATGGCTGCTGCGGTCACCATCTTCCCGTCGACGTAGGCGCGCGACCGGGAGGCATCGACATGGCGGCGCACCACATGCTCTTCACCGTCGACGATGAACCGGCCCTCCACCCAGGCTTCCTCGCCGGTCGGGCCGATCTGGTCCTTCCTGGCAGTCTCACCCCTCAGCAGTCGGAGCGCTCCGAGGAGCAGGGTCTTGCCGGCCCCGGTCTCCCCGGTGATCACCACGAGTCCGGGCCCTGGCTCGAAGCGCGCCTCCGGGATCAGCCCGAGATTGTGGACGACGAGCTCGTCAAGCATGATCGAGGCCGAACTGGTGCCTCACCGCCGCAGGGAAGGGGTGGCTTTCGAGGGTCAGGAACCGCACCACCTCGTCACCGCGACTGATCGACACGGATTCACCCGGATCGACCGTTGCCACCCTGCGGCCATCGACGTTGACGCTCGCCTGGCGGTCGATCTCCACCGACACCTCGATCACCGCGTCCGCCGACAGCACCAGGCTCCTGGAGAGAAGGCTGTGCGGTGCGACCGGTGTCATGATGAGGACGTCCAACGCCGGATCGACCACCGGCCCTCCTGCTGACAGCGAGTAGGCGGTGGATCCGACAGGGGTGGCCACGATGATCCCATCGGTGGCGTATCTGGCGAAGCGTTCCCCGTTGATGGTGACGCCGATCTCGATGATCCGCTCGCTGATCACCTTTTCCACCACAACATCGTTGAGCCCGGTCGCCGACCCTCCGGGAAAGTGGACCTGGACGGTCATCCGCTCGAAGGTGTACGCCCGATCGTCGGCAATGGCCGCAACCAGCGCGTCCAGCTCCTCCACCTCGAACTCGGCCAGGTAACCCACGCGCCCCACGTTGATCCCGGCCACCGGGAGCCCGCGCGACCAGGCGAGCCTGGCTGCGCGCAGCACCGTTCCGTCCCCACCGACGCCGAGCACGACATCGAGTCCCTCGGGCACGTCCTCGTGCAGGCGGACCACATCGAGGCCGCGATCTCTGGCAAGTTTCTCGAGGCGCGTCGCAACCTCGCCTGCTTCGTCTTTGCCATCGTGCACGACAACCCCGACCGCGGTCACGCCGACTCCTCCCCGGTTACGACGTGCCGTACGGTACCGGCATCCAGGGTGAGAGGTCCGCGTCTGGCATGGATGAAGAACTCCCGATTCCCGTGGGTGCCGGTGATCGGGGAGGCGACGGCTCCGATAGTGCCGACGCCCGCGCTCTCCAGCGCGGTTACCGCCTGCTCGATCGCCCGTTGGTGGATTTCAGGGTCACGCACCACACCGCCCTTGCCGACAAGATCCTTGCCAACCTCGAACTGCGGTTTCACCAGCAGAACCCAGTCGGTGCCGTCCGCGCCGAGGGCGCTCAGTGGTTCGGCGACGATCCGGATCGAGATGAACGACAGGTCGGCGAGGACGACATCAAAAGGCGCACCGAGCAGCTCGGCATCGGCATGGCGGATATTGGTGCGCTCGACGACCTCGACCCGATCGTCGCTCCGCAGGCGATGGTGGAGCTGGCCGTAGCCGACGTCGAGCGCAACGACGCTGTTCGCTCCCCGTTGCAGGAGACAGTCGGTGAACCCTCCGGTCGAAGCACCTACATCGATGGCGCGCCGTCCGCCTACCGTGATGGCGAACTCCTCGATGGCGTGATCGAGCTTGTACCCACCCCTTCCGACGAACCGGTCGGGCTCCCCGGCCAGATCTAGCGGATCCCCGGGGGCGACTAGCGTGCTCGCCTTCGGATCTGCGACCCTGCCTACACGTACTCGTCCCTCCTCGATCGCTTGCCGCGCTGCAGACCGGCTCGCGACGAGCTTGCGGCGCACCAGCTCGACGTCGAGGCGCCGTCGATTGGTCAGCCCTCACCACCGGTCGTACGCCCGATGTCGTCGAGGTCCGCCTCTAACCGATCGGCGAGGGCCTCTGCGATATCGGGGGCATTTGCGGCGTCGGCCGTCTCGAGGTCGGCTTCGGTGAGAGAAGAATCCTCAACGTGTGCACGCGGAAAGCGCTCGTTGGTCATGGGGTCATTATTGCCGACCGAATGGCGGGTGACGAGTACCAAGTAGCAAGTAATCAGCCGCCGCGTCGGTACCGGCTGGTTTGTCCGCCAGGGCGGAACGGCTCGACCCGGTGACCCGCAAGGGACGGTGCAGAGGTCGGTCTACTCGACGTAGAGGGTGTCGTCGCGTTGGACGACCCGGCCTCGGCCAAGCGGCAGCACCACGGTCAGGGCTTTGTAGAAGGCGTCGAGACCCGGGATCTTCTCAAAGCCACGCTGGGGTCCGAGCACCATCCTGCCCGTTTGCACGTCGTACCTCGAGCCGTGCCACGGGCACACCAGGCACCCGGCCTCGTCGATGCTGCCGTTGGCTAGGTCGGCGTATAGGTGTCGGCAGCGCCGGGTGACTGCGAACAACTCGCCGTCGGCGTTGCCGACGGCGTACCGCCCGGCTCCCATCACGGTTCCGGGAGTCAGCTCTGACGCCGGCCCCACTTCGATTTCGCTCGCCATGGCAACCTCGCTGCATCTTGATGCCGGACCAGGCGAGCCTACTGCCGATGCAACCGCCGCTACGGGGGCGGGCTAGTCGGCAACCGGTTCGTCGGAGTGCATCGTGATGCTTCGCGCCGAGAAGCCGTGGGCCTCGTAGAAGTTCTTTGCTTCCCTGTGCCCCGGGCTGACCGTGGCGTCGAATGCCTCGATGCCACGCTCCGTCAGTTTGCCGATACCGTGTTTGAACATCTCATCCGCCAGGCCGACACCCCGCGCCTCGGGCTCGGTGAAGATGTAGCGGATGACCCCCACTCGTTGTTCCCCGTCTACCAGGGTGCGTTCTTCGCCAACGAAGAACCCGACCAGCAGACCGTCGAGGGCGCCAACCGTCATGGAGTTGGAAGCGACAAGAGCGGCGATGCCACCGGCGACCGGGCTCGGCAAACCCTCCGACTCGTGCCACAGCGGGCGCAATGCTGCCTGTTCGGCGGCGAACCGTGTATACAGGCGCTCGATGTCGGCTAGGTCGGCTTCGGTGGCATCCCGAGCAGTGATCTGCATCGGCGGGAGCGTACCGTCGATCGGTGCTCAGCCACCGAAGCGCCGGCGCCAACCCCATCTCGTGATGAGAGCGACCGCCTCGATCGCGATCGCGGCCGACATCTTGGATTCACCAAGCTCGCGGTCCCGGAAACGGATCGGCACTTCGGCGATGGTCAGCCCGGCTTCCTTTGCCCGCCACGTCATCTCCACCTGGAACGCGTACCCGGAGGCATCGCACGAGGCAGGGTCGAGCTCCTTGATCGCCTCTGCCGTGTACGCACGGAAGCCGGCCGTTGTGTCTCGGACGTCGAGGTCGAGCAGGATGGCCGCGTACTCGTTGCCGGCCCGCGAAATCGCCTGCCGGTACCAGGGCCAGCCCTCGGTCCCGCCGCCGCGGACATAGCGGCTACCGATGACCACGTCGGCTCCCGATTCGATGGCTGCAACCAGGCTGGGGAGATCGGATGGGTCATGGGAAAAGTCGGCGTCCATCTCGCACAACACGCGTGCACCGAGGTCGATCGCCACGGCGAACCCTGCGGCATATGCCGTCCCCAGGCCCGCTTTCTCCGGACGGTGCAGGACATCGAAACCGTCGTCTGCGCTGGCGAGTGCGTTGGCGAGGTCGCCCGTGCCGTCGGGGGATCCGTCGTCGACGATCAGCACGCGGTACCCGTGACGGCGCGCCGCGGAGCTGATCGCTTCGAGGTTGTCGACCTCGTTGTAGGTAGGAATGATGACCGTCACGTCCTCCGGACGGATCATCGGGCGGTCTGGGGGCGAGTCCACAGGATGGGCAACGGATTCCATTCCAATGCTATCGGCGTCCGAGCGAAATGCCTTTATGTCGAGGCTCAGGCGGCGCAGTCGTTGCAGATATTTCGGCGTGCGTCGGCAAGCTGGCTCGTCTTCAGCACGAGGAAGCACTGGGAGCAGACGAACTCGCCCTCGGTGGCCTCATCCGCCGCGCTGCGATCCATTGCGAGTTCTTCGCGACGTATTGCCCGCATCTCGGCGGCCTCGTCGACGACCAGGGTCTCGGAAGACTCGTCGTCGGTGAGCATCTCGAGCTCCTCAGCCTCGAGCTCGTCGAGCGCCTCGGTGTCGACCTCGGGATCAGCATCGGAGTCGGCCGCAGCAGCGTCGGCTGCGTCTTTTGCCCCATCCCCATCCACAATGTCTGACTCCTGGGCATCCTCATCGGGGTCGATCTCTTCGTCGAGATCGTCTGCGATCTTTTCCTCTGTCATCTCTTCGGTGGGCATCTGACCTCCGCGCGGCGGGAGCATACACACGGACTCTGTATTCGGCGACGCTGTTTCATATCTTGAATAGCATCGCCCGATGCGGGGTCCGAACGGTGACTGGGCCGGTTCCGAGAACCTCACCATCGGCTTCAACCGGCCACGACTCTGGGCATTCCACCCGTATGTTTACCCCTTTTCTGCGACGCACCGCCCGGTGGGTGAGGTGCGTGCCACGCAGCCTCCTCGTCATGATGGCGGACGCGTTGCGGCGGGGACCGGCGAACATCTGCCCATCGAGAAGGCCGTCCATAACGGTGGCGCGCGGGGCGACGTTCAGCCCACCCCCGAAGAACTGTCCGTTTGCAATAACGACATTCATCAGATCACCTCCCATGCTCTCGCCCGTCCCCACCGACCGAAGCGAAGGGTGAACCCGTTGGCCGCTCCTTCCGCCACAACGTCGGCAACAGAATCCGCTGGTTGCGAGACCCGGAGTTCGTGGGCGATGCCGTGAACGGTCAGCGCGGCCGCAACTCTCTCCCCGAGATCCTTTCCCCGGCTGGATTCACCACCACCCACCAGCTCACAGCCGTCCCCCCGAAGCCACCACTCCCCTATCGATCGCTCGAACCGCATCGGCGGCCACCACAGCGATCGCAGGGAACCCATCACGTAGTTGGCGCAGCAGGTCCAGCAACTGCCGCCCGTTTCGTACGAAGTCCCCTGCTCCGAAGTCGTCTTCTCCGAACAGCTCCTCGAGCGAAGCGCCAAGGGTCCAAGCGTGAGCAATCCCTGCGAACCCAGGCTCGGGTTGTCGAATGGGATCGAGACCGGCTCTTTTCTCCTCGACTGCGAGCTCCCTCCACAGCTCGTCAATGGCATGGAGTTGATCGGAGACCCGCCCCACCATTTGCACCTCACGGCGATCGTCCTTGCGAGGCTGGAAGGTGAATGCGGACACGATGCCGGCGAGCTCCGCTGCGGAAAGATCATTGAGCAGGCCCCGTTCGACCGCTTCGACGATGAGCAGGTCAAGCTCGTTGTACACGCGGCGCAGCCGCTCTCCTCGCTGGGTGAGGGACCACCGCTCGACGTAGCCCAGTGCTTCCAGGGCGGCGATGCGACGGGAGAACCGATCGAGAAGGCCATTCTCCCGCCGCGAGAGACGACGTTTCAGCCGCCGGAGGTCCTTCTCCGCCTTCTCCGCCCTGAGAAAGAAAGAACGGTGGGTCTCCACATCCGGGCACGTCGCCACCGCGTGCTCGCCTGTAGCGCCGACGAGAGCCGGACGGGCCGCATTCGAGGGCTGCCACGAGCGTAACGAATCGGCAACTGCTCTCAGGTAAGCGGGCTCTCTGGTCGTCACCGGTTCGGCGAGCGTCATCGTCCCCAAGTGTGCGGTTGCGTCGGTGAAGTCGGTGGGCCGCAGCCGTCGTGTCCGTCCGGCCTCGGAGAGAACCAACACACGTGGGGCGCGGCCCCAGCCGCGGGCGAGCAGTACCCACCTATCCCCGCCGGCGATCGTCAGCACGTCGCCTTCGTGGAGTGACCTGGCAAAGATCCGCATCGACTCCGCGCGCTCCTCGCCCCCTCCTTCAGCCAGGTACGATGCGATATCTCCGCGTTCGCACGCGGCAGCTGCCCTGAGCTCCACGATCTCGGTGGTTCGCTTCTCGATGCGGCGCTCCAGCGCCCGTCGGCCCTCCTCCGAGCGATATTGAGCGAAAGACGCCTTGAGCATTTCCTCGGCCTGATTGCGTTCGTAATTGGCGACCAGGTTCACCGCCATGTTGTATGACGGGTCGAAGGACGACACGAGGGGATGACTGCCTGCGCCCGCCACGTCGACCACGGTGGAAAATGGGACGTACCGGCTGTACAGGACGACCGCGGTTCCGCGCTCGTCGATTCCGCGCCGGCCGGCTCGCCCGGTGAGCTGCGTGTAGTCACCGGCGCGCAGCGTTTCGTGGCCCTCGCCGGTGAACTTGCTGAACTCCTCGAGCACGACTGCCTTCGCCGGCATGTTGATTCCAAGTGCCAGCGTCTCTGTGGCGAACACCAGCTTTATCAGGCCGGCGGCAAACAGCTCCTCCACGGTCTCTTTGAATGCCGGGATCATGCCGGCGTGGTGAGCGGCGACGCCTGCCTGCAGCGTTTCGAGCCAGCCGGAAAATCCGAGCACAGCGAGATCCTCCTCTGCAAGGTGGGCGGTGTGCTCGATGGCCGCAGCCCGGATCTGCACACGATCGGCCGGGGTTGCAAGGCCAAGTCCGGCCCCTGCCAGCATTTTGGAGGCGGCGTCACAACCCGCCCTGGAGAAGATGAAATAGATAGCAGGGAGGAGGCCGCCACGGAGGAGATGCTCGGCTACCTCGAGCCGGCGTGGCGTCGAGAACCGGGGGCGTTTTCCTCTCCCCTTCCTGAGCATGTTGACCACGCGCTTGTTGCCCCGCAGCCCATCAGGCTCGAATACGGGGAACCGTTCCAGAGCATGGTTGTGGAACCGGTCGCTGACCAGGTAGGTCGATTCGAGCGGTACCGGGCGGTGATCCTCGACGATCAGGCTGGTCGGCCCACGCCGGCTCTCCACCCAGCCGGTGAATTCGGTTGGGTTGGCGATTGTGGCGGAGAGGCTGATCAGCTGAACGGTCTGAGGCAGGTGGATGATGACTTCCTCCCACACCGAGCCACGGTCCGGGTCCTGGAGATAATGCACCTCGTCGAGAATGGCGACACCGAGATCGTCGAGCGCAGCCGAGCCGGCGTAGATCATATTGCGAAGCACTTCTGTGGTCATCACCACGATCGGCGCCTCGGCGTTGATGGTGTTGTCTCCGGTGAGCAGACCCACTCGCTCGCTTCCGTAGGCAGCGATCAGGTCACCGAATTTCTGGTTGGATAAAGCCTTGATTGGAGCCGTGTAGAAGGAGCGATAACCCCGGTCAAGGGCGCGGGCAATGGCCGCCTCGGCGATCAGCGTTTTTCCGGCGCCGGTCGGGGCGGTGACGACCACGGCATCGCCACGGTCGATGGCCTGAGCGCTCTCGATCTGGAACCGATCGGGCTCGATGGGGTGGGCAGCGAGGAACGCGGCTGCGACTTTGCTCGATGAGACCCCCATCGTTACTTCTTCAGGATGAAGCGGACGGCCAGGATCGCAACTTCATAGAGCACATACATGGGGACGGCCAGCAGCATGAGCGTCAACGGATCGCCGGACGGCGTGATCACGGCGGCGAAGACAACGATGGTCAGCACTGCCCAGCGTCGGCTCTGACGCAGCCGAAGACTTGTCACGGCGCCGAATGCTGCCGCGGCAAAGATGAACACTGGGAACTCGAAGGAGATACCGAAGGCGAGAATGAAGCGCATGGCGAACTGCAGGTAAAACTCGGCACCGATAACGGGGACCAGGGAGTCGCCACCGAAGCCGAGCAGGAACCCGAGCCCGCGGGACAGGGCCCAGTAACCGACGATGATCCCGGCGAGAAACAACACCACGAAGATCGTCGTAAGCGGGATCGCCCACCGCTTCTCTCGCGAGGTGAGCGCCGGAGCGATGAACCGCCAAATCTGGTACAGGATCACCGGGCTGGCCAGGATCACACCACCGAACAGGCTGATCCGCATCACAAGCGAAAACGCTTCGGTTGGGCGGAAAAAGGCGAGTTCGGTGTCAACCGCAAGCTCGTATGGCCGGGTCAGAACGGCGAGGATCCGTTCGTAGAACACAAAGGCCACCACGGTGAACATGCCGATGGCGATCATGGACTTGATCGTGCGGTTGCGTAGCTCTTCGAGATGATCGACAAACGAGGCGGACGTATCGGTCATTGATCGGCTGGGTCGGTTGCTCCATCGCTGCTGTCGGCGGCGGGCTGTGGGTCCGCGGTGCCACTGGTCGGCGTTGTGGTGTCACCGGCCTTGCCGAAGGATGCGACGGCACGGGTCACATCCCCCTTGAGCCCGTCGTACTCACCCTTGAGCTCTTTGATGGGTTCTATCACTTCTTCGTAGCCGGAGTCGATGGCCTGGGCGACGTAAGACGTCGCCTCCCTGGCCTTTGCCAGCCATGCACCAATCCGTCGTGACAGATCGGGAAGGCGCCGCGGTCCGAACACCACGAGAACGACCACGAGGATCACCAGGATCTCACCAAACGAGAGGCTGCCCATGAACGCGATGGTAGAGCGTTTCAGCCACGAGCTATGAGCTACCGCCATCGAGTTCCCAGTTCCCAGTGACCAGTCCGAGTCCGGACCGGGAACTGACAACTGGCAACCGGGAACCGAGTCCTCAGTTCCCAGTGACCAGTCCGAATCCGGACCGGGAACTGACAACTGGGAACCGGGAACTCTCTTCAACCAAAAGCGCCTCCGGGACGTATCCCGGAGGCGCTCGGTGGCCCTGCTCTGCCCGTTTCTCAGTCGAAGGAAGCAACATCTTTGAACCAGTCCTCACCGTCAAGCGAGGCTGTGAACTCGCTGATCTCTTCCTCGGTGATCGGACTGGCTGTGGCGACGATCTCATACGCCACACCGGTGGCAAGGAGCACGCTGACCACTCGCCGGCTTGCTGGACGCCGTTGCGTCGCGCCACAGAACGGGCAATCGAAGCGGTATCTGCCCTCTTCTGCGCCGACGGCCATCTCCAGGCCGACGTCGTCGACGGTGAGTTCGACGTCCCCGCAGGAGGGGCAAGTAGTGCGAATGGTGGTCATACTGGGTGACTCCGTTGCCAGCGTTGAGTAAGACATCGGCAGCGGGCAGGTTCCCTGAATGACTATTTCCCCGTAGTCAGCCAGAGGCTCCGCAACAGGGCGCGATCAGGTCTCTGTTGCCGTATCCGGTTGCGGAGCCGTGGCCCGAGCGGCCCGCCGCGAAGCGGCAGGAGCGGGAAAAATGGCGCTCCGCAAATAGAGCGCGACCCGGTCTTTTGTCAGCGAAGGCCATTTGGCGGAGCCGTGGCCCGAGCGGCCCGCCGCGAAGCGGCAGGAGCGGGAAAATGGCGCCCCGCAAAAAGGGCGCGACCCGGTCTCTTCCTAAGAGACGAATTTGCGGAGCCGTGGCCCGAGCGCGCCGCGAAGCGGCAGGAGCGGGAAAATGGCGCTCCGCAAAAAGGGCGCGATCCGGTCTCTTCCTAAGAGACGAATTTGCGGAGCCGTGGCCCGAGCGCGCCGCGAAGCGGCAGGAGCGGGAAAATGGCGCTCCGCAAAAAGGGCGCGA
>SMVB01445957.1_pt1 | contig 25673 bp, 18 predicted proteins | sample 2456461 | NCBI WGS metagenome assembly SMVB01 (sample SAMN11095934, study PRJNA526329) | marine sediment metagenome | biome: Marine sediment; feature: Surficial sediment; material: Deep marine sediment; isolation source: Hadal surficial sediment | place: Pacific Ocean | collected 2014-05 | depth...
CGCCCCTTCATCGGCTTTCGGGTGGTGATCTCTCGCTTCTGAACATGCACGGCTTGCCGCGGCCCGCAACGCCGCAGATGGGATCTTGTGGTCGCAACCAGACCCATCACACTTTCACCACGGTCTGCTAGCCCGGATATCTCATCGGGTCACGGCTGCACGAGCGCGATGGCGCGCGATGACTACGTTGCGCTTGCTTCGGGTGCTCGACGTACTGGAAAGTACGTCTCCGCGCCCAAATCGGCGCACGCCTTGTCCTCACACGCCCTCGCGCGCCGATCGTAAGGGGTTGGCGCGCCGAGGGGCTGTGAACTCGCGGCGGCCGTCCGTATAATCGTGCCGTCTGGATACTCCCTGTCCGACGGCCGGAAATACCTCTGTGACGAGCGACGATCGATGAAGCCGGGGGCTGCTTCTGTATACGTTACCGGCGCCTTTCTGTGTCTGGGATTGGCGGCAAGCGGGGTGTTTGCGCAACATGCGCCGGCGCCGCTCGGGGCGGTAGCGGGCCCGACGACGCCGTCGGTGCAGGAGCAAAACGCCGTCATCGGCCGTTACTGCCTCCGCTGCCACAACGATGACTTGCAGACCGGCGGATTGTCGCTGGAATCATTCGACGTGGCTGCGGCCGGCGACAACGCCGAAGTAGCGGAGAAGATGATCCGCAAGCTGCTCACCGGCATGATGCCGCCGATGAGCGCGCAGCGCCCCGATGCCGAGACCTACGGCACCCTGATCGAAGCGCTCCAGACAACGGTCGACGCGGCGGCCGCCGCCTCACCGAGCCCTGGTGGGCGTACTTTTCAACGCCTCAATCGGGCCGAGTACGAGCGCTCCATCGAGGACCTGCTCGGCTTCCAGGTGGACGCCGCCGCCTATCTGCCGCCCGATACGCTGAGTGCCGGCTTCGACAACATTGCCGACGTGCAGGGCTTGTCCGTCACCGTCATGGAGGGCTATCTGAACGCCGCCAGCGCGATCAGCCGCATCGCTGTGGGTGATCCGCGGGCCGGCACGGCCGAGGCCACCTACGAGATCCCGCGCTATGTCTCGCAGCGGCGGCGGGTCGACGGCGCACCGTTCGGAACGCGGGGTGGGGTCTCGATGATGCACCCGTTTCCGGCCAATGGTGAGTACATCTTCACCCTACACTTCTACGACTCGCCCATTGCCATGCTGTACGGCAAGACCACCTACCACGACGAGCAGATCGAGATCTCCATCGACGGCGACCGCGTCGCGTTGCTCGACATCGACCGCTGGATGGACGCCGATAGCGAAGATCTACAGACTGGCCCGATCTTCGTGCGCTCCGGTCCGAAGCGGCTCACCGCCGCCTTCGTCCAGAAGATGGAGGGGCCGGTTCCCGACATGCTGTCGCCGCACAGCTGGAGCCTCACCGACAAAGACATCGGCGCCGCCTACGGGGTTACCACCCTGCCGCACCTGCGCGACCTGAGCGTCGTGGGGCCCTATAACGCAACCGGTGTCTCGGCGTCGGCGAGCCGCGAGCGCATCTTCGCCTGTCGGCCCACAGCGGCCGACGAAGAAGGTGGGTGCGCGGCGCAGATTCTGTCGAGCCTGGGCTCGCAGGCCTACCGACGGCCGCTCGCCGAGCGTGACCTCGAGGCCCTGATGTCCTTCTACTGGGCGGGGGCCGCCGCGGGCGGCTTCGAGGCTGGTATTCGCGCGGCGCTGGAAGCGGTCCTGGCGAGCCCGCATTTCGTTTTTCGCTTCGAGCGTGCGGCCGCGGGCGGTGGGGTGCGCATCGACGACGTGGCGCTGGCCTCGCGCCTGTCGTTCTTTCTGTGGGGCTCACCCCCCGACGCCGAGCTCATCACGCTCGCCGGCGAGGGCCGACTATCGGAGGCGGCGACTCTGGAGGGCCAGGTGACCCGAATGCTCGCGGATCCTCGCGTTGCCGCCCTGGGTACCCGGTTCGCGGCGCAGTGGTTGCGCCTGCAGGATCTCGAAAAGGTGCATCCGGACGCCCTGACGTTTCCCGACTACGACCAGCAGCTCGCTGACGCCATGCGGCGCGAGACCGAGCTGTTCTTCGAGCATCTGGTGCGTGAAGACGCCAGCGTCTTGGAGCTGCTCACCGCCGACTACACGTTCGTCAACGAGCGGCTCGCCCTGCACTACCGCATTCCCGGCGTCACCGGGGACGCGTTTCGCCGCGTCGCGCTGCCCGGCGACGAGCGCCGTGGCCTGCTAGGGCAGGGCAGCATCCTCACCATGACCTCGCATGCCGACCGGACTTCGCCCGTGCTGCGTGGCAAGTGGGTGATGCAAGTGCTGCTGGGAAGCCCGCCGCCGCCGCCGCCGCCCAACGTGCCCGATCTCGAGGCCACCACCGCGGTCGAAGACGGCAGGCTGCTGACCGTACGCGAGCGCATGGAGATACACCGCGCCGACCCGGCCTGCAATTCCTGCCATCGCATGATCGACCCCATCGGTCTGGCTTTGGAGAACTTCGACGTCACCGGGGCGTGGCGCATCAAGGACAACGGGACGCCGGTCGATCCGCTGAGCACGTTCTACGACGGCAGCACGGTGGGTAGCCCGTCGGAGCTGCGGCAAGTTTTGCTGAAGTACTCCGACGCGTTCGTCGCCACGTTTACCGAGAACCTCATGGCATACGGTCTCGGCCGTCGGGTCGGCTATGCGGATATGCCGGCGGTACGCGACATCGCCCGAGAGGCGGCACGCAACGGCTACCGTATTGGCTCCTTCATCAGGGGAGTAATCGGAAGCGCGGCGTTCCAGAGCAATGATCAAGTCCGGCAGCCCGACCCGACAGGAGAAAGAGGCGCTGCGACACGGTCGCGCTGAGAACGGGGCAAGCAAGCAGCGCGATAAGATCTGGCTGCGGAGGAGCAAGCAAACGGCGCGATAAGATCGGGCTGATCGTCCGCAGGGGAGCAAGAACAACCGATGTACATCACCAGGAAAACAATTCCTCGCCGCACGGTCTTGCGGGGTATAGGAGCTGCAGTGGCATTGCCGCTTCTCGACGCCATGGTTCCGGCGCTCGGCGCGATCGCTGGAAAGGGGGCCGCGGCTCAGGCCGATCCGACGCGATTGGTCTGCATCGAGATGGTCCACGGTGCCGCCGGTTGTAATGAATACGGTGCCAGCAAGAACCTGTGGGCGCCGGCAGCCACGGGGCACGACTTCGATCTCAGTCCCACGTCGTTGAGCTCGCTCGAGCCGTTCCGCGACAAGCTCACCATCGTCAGCAACACCGACGTGGTGCAGGCGGAGGCCTTCGAGGCGAAGGAGATCGGTGGCGACCATTATCGCTCGAGCGCCGTGTTTCTGACCCAGTCCCATCCCAAGCAGACCGAAGGCGCCGACCTGCACGTGGGTCAGTCGATGGACCAGATCTACGCCCAGCGCTACGGGCAGGAAACCCCGATTCCCTCGATGCAGCTGTGCATCGAGAACGTCGACCAGGCGGGCGGCTGCGACTACGGCTACGCCTGCGCCTATTCCGACACCATCAGCTGGGCGTCGCCCGCCGAGCCGCTGCCGATGATCCGCGACCCGCGGGCCGTGTTCGACCAGCTCTTCGGCGCCGGCGGTACGCCGGAGGAAAGGGCAGCGCGGCGGCGTAGCAAGGCGAGCATCCTGGATTGGATCAGCAGCGAGGTGGCGTACCTCAAGCGACAATTCGGCCCCGCCGATGCGGCCCGCATGGAGCACTACCTCGACAACATCCGGGAGATCGAGCGCCGTATCCAGAGGGTCGAAGCGCGCAACAGCAGTGGCGAGCTACGCGAGCTGCCGCAGGCTCCAGCGGGCGTGCCCGACTCCTTCGGGGAGCACGTCAAGCTGATGTTCGACCTGCAGGTTCTGGCGTTTGCTGCCGATGTCACGCGGGTGTTCTCCTTCAAGCTCGGGCGCGACGCTTCGGCGCGCGTCTACCCGGCAAGCGGCGTCGATCGGGGCTTTCACCCGTTGTCTCACCATGGTGGGAAGGAGGCGAACGTCGAGGACTTTGCCGTCCTCAACCGCTACCACGTGTCGATGGTGCCGTATTTCCTCGAGAGTCTGCAGAGCACCATGGAGGGCGATACCAACCTGCTCGACAAGACGGTGGTGATCTATGGCTCGCCGATGGGCGATCCCAACCTGCACAACCATAAACGCTGCCCGTTGTTCATCGTCGGCGGTTCGCACGGTGGCCTCGACGGTAACCTGCACCTCGAAGCCGAAGCCGGGACGCCGATGGCGAATGTGATGTTGAGCCTCATGCACGGGCTCGGACTCGACGACATGGAGAGCTTCGGCGACAGCACCGGGGCGTTCCCCCTGGGCATCTGATGCGGGGCAACGTGCTATTGGGCCTCATCGTTGCGCTCTGTGTGCCCGCCGTGCTCGGCGCGGCACCGGTCGTGCCCACCGATTCTCCGGTGGCCGATGCGGCGCAACGGGGTGACACCGGGGCGGTTCGTGCCCTGCTGAAGCAGGGCACCGACGTCAACGTGCCGCAAAGCGACGGCATGACGGCGTTGCACTGGGCGGCGACGAGGGGCGTCGCGGACCTCGCCGAGATGTTGATCTACGCAGGGGCTCACGTCGACGCCGGTACACGAATCGGCAGCTATACGCCGCTGCATCTCGCCAGCGAAGCGGCCAACGTCGCGGTGGTGGCAACGCTGCTTGGTGCCGGCGCCGACGCCAACGCCCGCACCACCGCGGGTGGGGCGAGCCCGCTGCACCTTGCCGCCGCGACGGGAAGTGTCGAGACCATCGAGCTGCTTCTCGAGGCCGGGGCTGAGGTCGACGGTACGGACTTCGCCTGGGAACAAACCCCACTGATGTTTGCGGCGGTGGGCAACCGGGTCGAAGCGGTCACTGCATTGCTGAAGGGTGGCGCCGCCGTCGCGTTCGTCGGTAAGGTCGTCGACGTGGTGGCGCGCGCCGAGGCTGACCGCGAGGCGGTGCGGCTGCGCAATCGCCAACGCGCCGCGCTGCGGGCACTCGGAGAAGAGGACGAGGCGGAAGAGGACGACGAGGGGGAAGAGGGCGAGGACGCGGGAGAAGGCGACGAGTCGGCCGAAGGCGAGGAAGCGGCCGAAGGCGACAATCCAGCAGAGGTCGAAGAGGACGCTGAGGGGGAGGAACCTACCGCCCCGGCGGAAGACGAGCAGGAGGCCGAAGGCGAGGAAGCAACCGAGCCGGCGGAAGACGAGCAGGAGGCCGAAGGCGAGGAAGCTACCGAGCCGGCGGAAGACGAGCAGGAGGCCGAGGGTGAGGAAGCTACCGCCGCGGTGAAAGACGAGCGGGCGCCCGAGGGCGAAGAAGCTGCCGAACCGGCGGAAGAGGAGGAGGGGGTCGCGGCCGAAGAAGCTGGCGAGCCGGCGAAAGACGAGGAAGCGGTCGAGGGCGAAGAGTCCGAAGAGTCCGAAGAAGGAGGCGAGGCCGACAAGAAAGACGAGCCGAAAGAAGACGAGCGTCCTCCTACCTATGCCGAGCTCGTCGGCGGCCACGGTGGTTTGACGGCGCTCCTGTACGCCGCGCGCGAGGGTCACGTGGAGACGGTGACGGTGCTGCTCGATGCCGGCACCGACATCAACCAGGTGAGTGGAGGCGACCAGACCAGCCCGATGCTGATCGCCACACTCAACGGACACTTTGACCTGGCGATGATGATGCTCGCTCGTGGCGCCGACCCCAACCTGGCCAGCGCCGCGGGTGCTACGCCGTTGTATGGGGCGCTGAACGTGCGTTGGGCGCCGCGCTCGGCGTACCCGCAGCAGAACGCTTACAAGCAGCAGCACGCCGATTACCTGGAGTTGATAACGGCGCTGCTCGACGCCGGCGCTGATCCCGACGTCCGGCTCACCAAGCACCTGTGGTACACCTCATTCAACTTTGACCACCTGTTGAACTCGGCGGGAGCGACACCGTTTTGGCGTGCCGCCTATGCGACCGATGTCGATGCCATGCGCCTGCTGGTGCGATACGGCGCCGACCCGAACATCCCGACCCGAAAGTTGCCGTCGCGCGGCCGTCCGCGTCCTCAGGGAGAGGACGGCAAGGGTGAAGAGAAGGAAGACCCGTCGGGGCTCCCGGAGGTACCCATCGGTGGGCCGGCGGTCTCCCCGATCCACGCGGCGTCGGGAGCCGGCTATGGCGAGGGTTTCCCCGGTTACGCGCACCAGCACGTGCCGGACGGCTGGATGCCCGCTGTTCGGTACCTCATCGACGAGCTCGGCGTGGATATCAACGAGCGCGACCACCGCGCCTACAACCTGGTGCACCACGCGGCGGCGCGTGGCGATTTCGAGATGATCCTGTACCTCGTCCTGAGAGGAGCCGACGTCACCGAGGTCAGCCGCAAGGGGCAAACGACCGTCGACATGGCAAACGGCCCGGTGCAGCGCATTCAACCGTTCCCGCGGGCCGTGTGGCTGCTCGAGCGCTTGGGCGCCAAGAACAACGACAACTGCGTCTCTTGCTGAAAGGGGCCGCCGTCGCCGCCCGCTAAGCCCGTCGACGCGGTGACGAAGATCGATCCGCGAGCACACCTGCTCGTGGCGCCGCATGGGCAGCATTCTTCGGGGCTTCGATAGACGTTCGCAGAGCTCTGGAGCGTGTTTCCACGATTGTGCTTCGAGAGTAAATACGTCGTTGGTACGCTTCCTGGACGGGTAGATTTGCTTATGACGTGGCACCGATCGAGAACCGGGGCCGCAGCCCGGGAGGCAGAGAATGATCGGGTCGTGGCGGATCACGAGCAACGAGACAATTCAGTACTTCGAGCGCGAGGGATGGTGTGTTGTATTGACGGCCCCGGACGGGCATCAGTACGACATTTTCCTGACGCCTGAATTCCTTGACGCCCAGCAAATCTTCGAACCTGAGGATGGCGACATCGTTCGAATGTTCTTCCTCAAGTCTCTCGCTCAAGATCCGATCACGTTTCGTCGCATCCACGGAATAGGATCGAACGGCCTGGTCGGCGAGGTGCAGCGCTTGCGCGGCCAGGATGAGCGGGTCACCAAGCTCGTTTGGAGTGTCCAGAGCCTGTTCCGCGAAAGTCGTGACCGGCGGGACTATCCGCGCCACCTCTACCAGGCGCCGGTGGCGATCACGGGGCTGGCGCCGGGGGCGGGTGTCACCACCGACATCAGTCGAAGCGGCGTGCGGGTTCTGATCGCCGGATGGGTGTCGGAAGACGCTGAAGGACACCCCTGCGCCGTGCGCTTCATGGGCCTCGGAGACCAGGTGAAGCCGGAATACGCCGGCGGGGTTGTGCGGCGCGTATGCGCCGCGGCGGGCACTTGCGAGGTGAGCATCGCGTTTGACAAACCGCTCCGGGTGCTGAACCTGTCCAGCCACAGCTAGGGTGCTGTCCCCGACATAGCCTTGACACTTGTAGCGGGCGCGAGGGCGTGTGAGGACAAGGCGCGCGCCGGAAGGGCACCGGAGGCGTAGGTGACAGTACGTCGAGGTGCCCGACCAAGCGCAACGCCGTAGACGCGCGCTTCTCCGCGCCCGCAGCAGGAGGGCGTTGAGATATGCGGGCTAGCTGTCGGGAGCTCCCCAGCCGCCACCGCCCGGCGTCTCGATCCGAATCGAGGTGCCCGCTTCGACCTGGCGGCTCACCTTTCCGGGGATCTCTTGTTCCCGGCGCTCGCCGCCGGCGTCCGGAACACTCAGGACGTTGCGGCCGGGCTTGCCGGGCTCGCCGCCGTGCAACCCGTACGGTGAATGCACGCGACGGTCGCTCAGGACGGTGATTTCGGCCGGGCAGAGCACCTCGATCTCACGCCGGATGCCGTCGCCGCCGCGGAAGCGGCCGTTGCCGCCGGAGCCCCGCCGGATCTCGTAAAGGCGCACCAGATAGGGATAAGCGTGCTCGAGCGCCTCGATCGGGGTGTTGAGGCTGTTGGTCATGTGGCAGTGGGTGGCGCTCATGCCGTCGGCGCCGGGTCGTGCGCCCATGCCGCCGGCGGTGGTCTCGTAATAGGCGAACGGCTCGCCGTCGCGCGGGTCGATGCCGCCGATGGTCAGGTTGCTCATCGTCCCGTAGCTGGCCGCCGGGATGATGTCCGGGATCGCCTTCGAGAGCGCACCGAGAACCACGTCGACAATGCGTTGCGAGGTCTCGACGTTGCCGCCGGCGACCGCCGAAGGGGGTAGGGCGTTGACGATCGTGCCCTCGGGAACGATGAGCTCGAGCGGCCGGATGGTGCCGGCATTGGAGGGCACCGCGAAGGGAACGATGACCCGGAAGCAGTACATCACCGCCGACAGCGTGATCGCATCGACGGCGTTGACGGACCCGGGGACCTGCTCGTGGGTGCCGGTGAAGTCGATGCGAGCCTGGTCGCCGGCGACGGTGATCTCGACGACGATCGGCAGCGGGCCGGTGCCGAGACCGTCGTCGTCGAGGCAATCCTCGAAGCCGTAGGTGCCGTCGGGAATTCTCTGGATGGCCTCCCGGGTCATGCGCTCGGCGTAGTCCTGCTGGTGGCCCATGTACTCGATGACGGTATCGAGGCCGTACTTGGCCACCAATCCGAGCAGCCGCCGCGCCCCGGTGCGGTTGGACGCGATCTGCGCGGTCAGGTCGCCCTCGCGCTCCCGCGGCGTGCGGACGTTGCGGAGGATCAGCTTCATGACCTCGTCGATCATCTCGCCGCCGCGCACCAGGTGAATGGGGGGGATGCGTATGCCCTCCTGATAGATCGACCGCGACAGCGGCATCGAGCCGGGGCTGATGCCGCCGACATCGGAGTGATGGGCGCGGTTGGCGACGAAAAACGACGGCGAATCGGCGCCTTCGAGAAACACCGGCTCGACCATCGTGATGTCGGGCAGGTGGGTGCCGCCGCAAAACGGGTCGTTGAGCACGACGATGTCGCCGGGGCCCATCGGGGCGTTGTCGATCGCCGCGGCCACCGACATCGGCATCGAGCCCAGGTGCACCGGCATGTGGTCGCCCTGGGCCACCATGCGGCCGGCTCCATCGAAGATGGCGCACGAGTAGTCGCGGCGTTCCTTGATGTTGGGTGAGAACGACGTCCGGCACAGGGTGACCCCCATCTCCTCGGCGACGGAGTAGAAGAGGTTGCGGAATACCTCGAGGGTGACCGGATCCCAGGCGCTCATCGGGTGCCCCCACGGCGACCGGCCCCCGAGCGCTCATCGCGGTGCCTCGGCGGGGTGGCCGGGTGCTGGGCGCTCATCGAGACGCCTCGCCGTTGTCCGCCGGAGGCGCGGCCCCGGGGCGGTTATCGGGAAGATCGAGGATCAGGTTGAACCATTCGTCGACGCGGCAGCGGACATCCTCCGGGACAACCGTCGTGGTGCTGTACTCGACGACCAGCGCCGGGCCCGCGAAGCTGTTGCCCGGGCGCAGGAGATCTCGATCGACGAGCTTCGCCGCCATCTCGCAGCCGCCGCAGAACATCTCCTGCTCGCCGATTACGGCCACCGAGGCGTCGGCGTCGCCGATCTCCGTGCGCGGAAGGTCGATCGTCCTTGCCGCAGCGACAGCGCGGACCCTGACGTTGACCACTTCGGTAGGCCGGCTCGGGTCGCTGTAGCCGTAACGCTGATCGTGCAAGCGGTGGAATGCGGTCTCGTAGTCGTCGCTGACCGGCAAATTGAGCTCGTAACCCTGGCCGCGGTAGCGAACATCGACCGATGACGCCAAAACGAGGTCACCCATCGTGTCACCTTCAGCGGCGAAGTCGGCGCGGGCGTGTTCCTCGAGGGCCTCGAGGGATTTGCTCAGGTCTTGGGCGGTGACCTCGGTGCTCGGCCGCAAGAGGGTTTGCGAATAGTCGCGCACGTAGTCGGCCAGCAGCATCCCGAGGGCGGAAAGCGTTCCGGCGCCGCGCGGCACGAGGACGCGCGGGATGCCGAGGTCGCGGGCCAGATCGGCGGCGTGCATGGCGCCGGCGCCGCCGAAGCACACCAGGGTGAAATCGCGCGGGTCGTGGCCGCGCTCCAACGAGATGACGCGGATGGCCCGCTCCATGGTGGCGTTGGCGACGCGAAGTACGCCGGCGGCGGCGGCGAGCGGCGACATTTCGAGGTCCTCAGCCAGGCGCTCGATGCCGGCACGAGTCTCCGCCACGGCGAGCCTCTGTTGGCCACCGAGGAAATGGTCCGCCGACAGGCGCCCGAGAAAGAGGTTGGCGTCGGTTACGGTGACCTCCACCGCGCCGTGGCCGTAGGCGATCGGCCCGGGATCGGCGCCGGCGCTCTGCGGCCCGACCCGGAGCGAACCACCCTCGTCGCGCCGAGCGATCGACCCGCCGCCGGCCCCGACCGTATGGATGTCGATCACCGGAAGGCGGATCGGAAGGTCGCCGACGGTGGCCTCGGCCGTACGGCTCAGGACGCCGGGGCACAGGCAAACGTCGGTGCTGGTGCCACCCATGTCGAAGGTGATGACGTGGTCGAAGCCGGCACGGCGCGCGATCTCGAAGCCGCCGACGGCGCCGCCCGCGGGACCCGATAGCACCGTTTGGACGGCGTGCCGCCGCGCCGCCGCGAGAGAGATCGTGCCGCCGTTGGATTGCATGATCTGCACGTCGCCGGCGTCGAGCTCCTCGGCGAGGCGGCCGAGGTAGCGCGACATGACCGGGCCGACGTAGGCGTTGACCGCCGTCGTGCTGCAGCGCTCGTACTCGCGAAACTCGGGCAGGACCTCGTGGGACGCGGTGCAAAAGCCGTCGAAGCGGGCCTCGAGGGCCTTCATCACGGCGATCTCGTGCTCCGGGTTGGCGTAGGAGTGCAGGAAGCAAACCGCGACGGCTTCAACATCGAGCTCACCGAGCCGATCGAGGACGCGGTGCAGTGCCGCGGTGTCGAGGGGCTCGATTACAGCGCCGTCCGGCCCGCACCTTTCGGGGACGCCGAGTCGTAGCTCGGCGGGAATGATCGGCGGCTGGCGCTCGGCGGCAAGGTTGTAGATGTCGGGACGTGTCTGGCGGGCGATCTCGAGGACGTCCTCGAAGCCGGCGGTGGTCAACAGCGCGGCGCGGGCGCCGCGGCGCTCGAGCAGCGCGTTGGTGGCGACGGTTGAGCCGTGCACCAAGCGGAACGGTCGGCCTTCGGTGAGGCGGGCGAGGCCCGAACGTATCGCCTCGGAGGGGTCGTGCGGCGTCGACGGCTCCTTGTAGATCTGCAGGCCGGAGTCGGTCAGGACGACGAAATCCGTGAATGTGCCGCCGGTATCGACACCGAGCAACAGGGGGCTCATGCGGAAAGTGGGTTGGGGTCGGGGGGTGGCGACGCGGCTCCGTCTCCCTCTGAACCGTATACGAAGCGCTCGATTTCACCGTGGATGCGCTCGATGGTCTCATTCGACGGCGGCGCGGTGAATCGTGAGACGATGAAGACCGCCAAGAAGTTGGCGGCCAGCGCCCAAACGCTGTGATGGATGCCGAGAGGATTGGGGGAGATCACCAGGCCGCCGATGGCGACACCGAACAGGGTGATGTACAGGGTCGTCAGGCCGACGGCGATCCCCGTAAGGATGCCGCTCGCCGTACGGATCCGTCGTGAAGGCATGCACACACCGAGGACCCCGGGGAGTAGCTGCAGCGCACCGGACCCCGACAAGGTCACCAGGGTTACCAGGAACGCGTACGTCCGGATCGACAGGAAGTAGGCGATGACCAGCAGGACCAGGATGATCGCGCGGCCGACCCAGACGTAGTGCCGGTCGTCGGCGTCGGGCCGGACATAGCGTTGGTAGACGTCGCGGGTGAGCACCGTCATGTTGGCGTGCAGGATCGAATCGAGGGTCGACATCGCCGCTGCGGTGGCGCCGGCGAGGATCAAGCCGGTGAGCACCGGGTGGGTGTGCTCGAACAGCATCAGCGGGAACACCCGATCCGGGCGCTCCAGGCCGGGCATCACCAGGGCGCCACCGAGCCCGACCATTGCCGCCGGGATGTAGAGGGTCATCAGGTAGATCGGCGTCGTCACGCCCAGCCACTTGATCACCGTGCCCGAGGTCGCGGTGTAGTAGCGGATCATCATATGGGGCTGAATGATGATCCCGAACGACAGCGAGATCGTCATCCCGAACCAGACACCGGGCGTGAAGAAGCCCTCCGGGCCCGGCAGGCTCAGCAGGTCGGGTCGTTCAAGGGCGAGGCGTCGCCAGAGGGCCAGCGGGCCGCCGAAGAGCTTGTAGGTGAGTACCAGCGCACCGATCCACACGGCGGCGTACATCCACACGCCCTGCACGACGTCGGTCCAGTACACCGCGCGTAGGCCGCCGACGGCAAGGTAGAAGGCCGCCACCACGAGCAAGATCAGTGTCCCCAGCTCGAACGGAATGCGGCCGTCCGAGGCTATCGACAGGATGTAGCCGAGGCCCTGCGCCTGCACCTGGATATACAGGATGGTGAACAACACGGAGACGATCGCGACCACGACCCGCACCGCCTCGCTCTCGTAGAAGTCAGCGAGTAGGTCGGCTGGGGTGACGTACCCGAAAGCCTTGCCCAGGGCCCAGATACGGCTGCCGAGCACGTAGGTTATGCCGCCGACCAGCACCGTCCAGGTGCCCGCCTCCCAGAAGCCGATGCCGTGGGTGTAGAAGAAACCACCCGAGCCGAGAAAGGCGAACGACGAGTGGTAGGTGGCGACCACGGTCAGATATAGCACCACGAACCCGGCTTTGCGGCCGTAGAGCAGAAAGTCCTCGAGATCGCCGCTGCTCATGCGGTTGGCAACCACGCCCAGAACCACCGTCAACGCGAGGTAGAGGAAAATCAGCGATGTGGCGACGACCCACGTTTCCATTAGAAGAGTGCTCCGAAACCTTGACGGGTCATAGCCGTTGTCGTTGGACCCAGAACAGGACCCCGATCATGGCCACGTAGACGCCCAGGAGCCACGCATACAGGAACGGCAAGCCTAGTATCCAGGGCTCGATGCGGTTGGCGAATCGGAACACGATCGGCGGCTGGGCCAGCGCCAGCAGGCCGAGAAACCCGACCACCGCGATCCAGCCACGGCCGCTGCGGGGCAGGAAGTGGCTTTGCTTGACGATCGGCGGCATCGGCGGCGGCCGGCTCAGTGACCCTGCGACCGATGACGGTCCCGGGCAGCGGGCTGTTGTTGCGACACCGGTTGCTGCTGCTCTTCTTCGTCTTCCGGTAGTTTCGCCGGCCGCGGCCTATCGACCTTGAAGGTCACGCCGCCGGCAAAGGCCTCCTTGGTGCGATTGACCTCATGGTTACCCTCGAGAAGGTACTCGAGCAGCGCCTTGTCCCATTCCAGGCCGGCCGTGGCGACCATCTCGAGCCATTCACCGTAGGCGGTCTCATCGGGCGCCTCGGTGGTCCCCGACCACACGGTCACATTCGGATTCGACATCGTGCCGTTGCGCCCGGTGCCCCCCACGATCGGCGTGTAGATCAGCACGCCGTCGGTGAAATCCAGCTTGAAGGCGTCGGGATCGAAGGCGAAGGCGTAGCGGCGGTAGCGGTCGTAAGCGCGGACGTTGAGTGCGCGGATGTCTTCGATGGCGTTGATCTTCGCGGTGATGCGGTCGCGAATCTCGAAGGCGGCGGCTTTGTGGTCGGGGTAGCGCGGGTCGTCCAGATAGCTGAAGCCGGGCATGAACCAACCGCGCATGCCCCACCAGCTGCGACTTTCGGTTGCCCGGGTCCGCACCCAACCGGCGTACTCCGAGAACACCTGCACCCATTCGTGGGACGGGTAGCCGTGCGGGTTCAGAAAGATGTCGGGGAGCCAGGCCTGCCAGAGCTTGGGGCGTACTTTGGTCTCCGGGTACATCGGGTCGGGGTTGCCTTGTCCCGAGGTGACGTCGACGCCGAGCGATCCGAGATAGCCGGCGTGCAGCATGTGATCAGGGGTGATCTGGTGCAGGTCGTAGGCGAGCTGGGCGCCGTCAGGGTTGGTGATGGGGTGGATGACGATGTTGACCTTGTCGAGGGCGTCGGGGTACTCGTCGCCGTTCAGCACGATCTCGGCGAGCTTGAGCACGTGGCTGGTGGAGGACACCTCGTTGGCGTGCTGGCGGGCCGAATAGATCACCGTCGGTTTGAGGGTGGTGGCCTTGGCCTGTGACCAGTGGCTGCCCTCGAGTGGCGCCATGATGTCGAGCGCCCAGATCTGTTTGCCGAGGTAACTCTCGCCGACCTGATAAGCGGTTGCCCCTGGAAACGTCTGCATCTTGGCGAGCACCTGGTACGCCTCGCCGGGGGGCATCGGCGTGTCCCATTGCACCAGCGGACCATCGCGCCAGGCGTCGTCGTCGGGGAGCCACTCTGCGATGTCGGGCAGCGGGGTGGGGGAGCCGTTGTCGGGGAGCGAGGCAACCACCTCTGTTTCAGCGCTGCGCTCGCGCTCCCAGCCCACCGTCAGGTCGATGGTACCGAGGCCATGAAAGGCGAGGCCGGCGGGATACAAGCCGGCTTCCCGCAGCGCCCCGGCGTTCTCGATGATGGCGGCGACCTGCTCGGCGTTGGTGATGCTCGCATCGATGCGGTTGGCGTTGGTGCGGCGGGCGAACTCGTCGCGCCGATCTTTCTCGAAGTCGACCTTGACGTAAAAACCGAGCTTCTCGATGCCCTCGAAGCCGTCGCGCACAAAGGCCTCCAACGGCTCGGGCCGGTCGATCGCGACCTTCGGGATATCGCGCTTGAGCTGCGCCGGGCGCGCGCCGCGCTCGGTGTACTCGACGACGACGCGCGGTCGCGGGGCGCCGAAGCCGGTGAAGGTAATCTTGGCGCTGCCGGCGGCGCCGTCGGCCTTGGGCCGCACGATCGGGATAACGCGTCCCGGATAGTTGAGCGCCTGGCCGCGCGCCAGACGCCCGAGAACATCGAAGAAGTGCAGCGTGCCGAAGTAGATCTCCTCGTGCAGCGCCTCCATCGAGGCGATCTGCTCCTTGTCGACGCCGACCTGATAGTCGGGCTCGCTCAGGGTGACGTCGATACGGAGCTCGCCGAAATGCGGTGCGTCGGAGGCCCGCGGCTTGCCGTCGCCGTTGGCCATCACGTAGTCGTAGATGCGCATCAGGGTGTCGCCTTGGAAGTGATCCCAGAATGCTTCCAGGTCGGTGACGATGCGCTCGTCGATGACCGTGTCGCCGTCAATCTCGGCGCGGATCCAACCGGTCGTAACCCGTGCCTTCTCATAATCAGGAAAGCGGTCGAAGTAGTCGCGCAGGACCCAGCGTGGCTCGAAAGTCTCGCGCAGGATCTCCTCGCCGTCTACCCCCGTGACGATGACCTCGTAGGCGGGAGCGTCCTTCGGCATCTTCTCGAAGGCAATCTGCTCGAGATCGAGGCCCAGATCGCGGGCCAGGACCTCGTCGATGGGAAAGATTTCGAGGAGCCAGCGGGTCGGCGTGAACATGGCCTGTTGCGGCCATTCCTCGGGGGCACCGACCTCGGCAAAGCGGATCTTGATGCCCTGCACCGCCTGGCCTTCCAGCTGCGGCCGGATACGATCGTAGAGCCAGCTATACCCCTGCTTGTAGGCCGAAAGCACCGAGATGTCGGACGACTCGGAAGCCCCCGCCGCCACCAGCTCCCGGCGTACGCGCGCGGCGATTTCCTCGCGAATCTCGGGGGGCTCGCTCAACAGAGCGAGCAACGTCACCGGCTCGCCGGGTTGCACGGCGGGTAATACCTCGGCGTTGAAGCGTCGCCAGAAGGCGTCGACCTCGGAGGGGATTTCGATCTCCTCATCGATGAGCAGCTTGGCGTTCTGAACGTCGATGTTGTCGATTTCGACCTCGATCGTGTCGGCGTCGAAGAGCTCGGCGGCGCGCGCCCGGACGTAGTCTTGCAGCGCCGGATCGGTCTTTTCGGTGTGGACGATGACCTTGACGCTCTCTAGATCGAGCTCGTCGATGCGTGCTGCCAAGGTCTCGAGCTTGTAGAGGGCGGTGGCCGCCTGCCCGAGCGGCGAGCGGCTGGAGACGGCACGCCACAGCGAATCCTCGACGTCCTCGACTGTTGGCCTGTCCTTGCCGCGCTCCCACAGATACGGGAGCCGGTCGCCGATCTGTCGGATGGCCCGATCGAGGCCGGCGTCGTCGGCCCCGATCACCACCAGCGCGGTCTTCTCGTCGAAGGCATCGTGAACGACGCGAATCCAGCCCTGGCCGGGCTCGAGCTCGGGGATGATGATTGTCTCGTCATCGACGAGCTGCTGAATCAGCGGATGGTCGCGACCAATGAGCACCAACGGCGGTTTGTTTTCCGGGTCCTCGACGTCCGCCGGAGACAACGCGATCGGAAGGGTGACGCCGGCGGCCTCGAGGCCGAGCCGCGCCGCGAGGTCGGCGGTCGCCGCACCTGAGTCGCCCGCCGGGCTCAGGACGACATCGACCCGGTCGGGAATCAGGTTGCTGTCGGTGTCGGAGAAGAACCCCTGATTGCTGTAGAGATTCGAGAGATCGAGGTCGGCCTTGTTGCCGCCTCCCGGGCGGCGACCGCCGGCCCTCTTCGCGGCGTCCGGGTTGCTGACCCAAACGACGCTCGGAGACCCCGCCGGCTCTTGAACGGAGATACGGAGAAGTCTCAGACCGTCGAAGCGGAGCGCGGGTGGGGTGCCTTGCTCCTCCGACCCCTCCGACTCCTCCGTCGCCGCGGCGTCTTGGTCCTCGGGCCGCTGTTCCGTCGCGGCGGCGTCTTGGTCCGCGGGTGGTTCGTCCGCCGCAGCGCCGCCCTGATCCTCGGGTCCTTCGTTGGCGGCTACCTCGCCGGCGGGCTCCGCGTCGTCGGATTCACGGAGCACGCGGAGCGCCTCATCGAGCGTTCCCGGAGGCACCGTCACCTCGACGTCGAGCCGATCCATCCCGGGGGTGCCGGCGCGCACCGCCAGGCGTCGAACGGAGACCGCCGTGGCATCAATCGAAGCGGCGCCCAGGCGCTCACGAATCGCCGTTGTGACGCTCTCGAGCGTGGCGCCGTCGGGGGCCCAAATGTGCGGCAGACGGGCGGCGAGGGCGAGGGCGGCGGCATTCATCCCGGCGGCGTCACCGCCGGCGACCAGAACGACCGGAGCGTCACCCGGCAGAAGCGTCACGGTGCCGAGGCCGGGCTCCAGAGCACTAGCCAACGCAGTGGAGACGGCGTCCGATTCGATCGAGCCGAAGCCGATGGCGATGACGGGCGCGCCGACTCCGAAAGGCTCGGCGGCACGCCGAATCGGTAGATCCATCGACGAGGTCTCGTAGCCAAGCCGAGCCGCGACGTTCGCCGCCGCGACGACCTCGATGTCGCTGGGTGTGGCCGGTAGCGCCAGCCGGGCGCGAACAAAGTCGAGATGGCCGTCGCCGTTGCGATCCTCGAGGAGGAACCCGGGGTCGTAGATGGACTCGAGGCCGGGCGTCGGCGAGGGGGCGTCTTGCGGTGCCGAAGCGGCAATTGCCGGCACCATGGCGCCGAGCAGGAGGCCGGCGAAGACCCCATGCGAAACCTTGGAAATTCGACGATGGGGCATGTGTCTGCGGGCGGTAATCATCGTGCTCAGGGTGAACGGGTAGCATGTATCTTTACCACAATGTTCCCTCGGCCTCGCGAGCGGAGGCACCGCGACCTCACGAGAGCAGGCGGGACTACGCGGGCGGATCGGCGAGTGCTTCGAATCGACACCAGGGACCCCCGACGGCGGCGGGCGTTGTTTGCCCTGCTCTTCTACACCGTGGTGACCCTGCTGTTGACCGCGCCGCTGCCGCTACACGTGTTCCAGACCGTGGCTCGCGCCATCCGCCCGGACGTGTGGCTCAATCTCTGGGCGTTGGCCTGGACCTCGGAGCATCTGCTCACCGATGTCGTCGGCCTGTTCGACGCCAACATCTTCTTCCCACACCCGAACACGCTGGCGTACACCGACCACTTCATCGGCGAAGCGCTACTCGGGGCACCTGCCTACTGGATCACCGGAAGCCCCGTGATTGCCTACAACGTGGCCTGGTACGCGGCGCTTATCCTGACGGCGTGGGGTGGGTACCTGTGGATTCGGTGCCTCATCGGCGACGAGCCGGCGGGCGAAGCCGCGGCCCTGGTAGCCGGCGCCGTGTGTCTGTTGGTGCCGGGCAAGCGCACCGCCCTGTCGCATCTGCAGGTGATCTCGTTGCAGGGCGTGACGCTGGCGCTTTATGCCACCCACTCGCTCCTCAAGCGACCGCAATGGAAGGAGGCCCTGGGGCTCTCCGCAGCGACCACGTACGCGGCCCTGTGTAGCTGGTACACGGCGGCCTACGTGGGGCTGCTGCTCCCAGCGCTCGGGGTCGCCGGCCTCGCCCTCCGCGACCAGACCCCTTCGCGACGCCGCGCCGCGATATGGGGGCTCGCGGCGCTTTTGGTCACCGTTGCGATCATGTTTCCGGTGGCCCTACCGTTTCGGGCCGTGCAGCAGGAGATGCAATTCGAGCGCCCCGTCGAGGAGCTCGTCGCCACCTCACTGGCGCCGGTGGACTTCGTGTCGTCGTGGTCTTGGCTGCATGCCTCGTTCATGCCGGCGGGCTCCGGCGCCGGCGGTTATTTCCCCGGCTTCCTGGCGTTGGGGCTCGGCATACTCGGCCTCTGGGCCGGGTGGCGCCGGCGGGATCCGTGGCCGCTCGTATATGGCGCCGGCGCCCTGGTTTTCGCGTTGCTGTCGCTGGGCCCCAGCTATGCGCTCTCTGAAGATCTCACCGTGCCGCTGCCGTACGCCCTTCTGTATCGCTTCGTGCCCGGCTTCGGTGCTTTGCGCAATCCGTACCGAGCTGCCTTCATCGCCACCTTGCTGTTCGCCGCCCCGGTGGGTTACGGCGCCCGCGAGGTGATTGCCTGGTGGCGCGCCCGGCTCCTGTATCGCGACCGATGGCGTGCGAAGCCGCGGGGAATGCAACTGCGCACGGTGACCTGGATATTGGCGGCAACGCTCGCCGCGGCTCATCTGCTGGAAGCCTGGCCGGGGCCACAAGAGATCGCCGCCCTGCCGCAGGCACAGACCGACACCTACCAGTGGTTATCCGAGGAAGATCCGGGAGCCGCCGCACTGGTGTGGCCGCTGCCGCGTCCTATTGACGACAACGCCCGCTACCAGCTGTGGACAATAGGCAACTGGGTGCCGCTGGTGAACGGACACAGCGGCGTGTACCCGGCAGACTTCGTGCGCCTCTACGACGCCGCTGCGGCGTTTCCCTCACCTCGATTTCTGGCCGAGCTCAAGGAACGCTTCCCGGTTGGCTATGTGATCGTTCACTACGGACTCGTCGAAGACGCCGCGCAGGTGCGAGAGCTGGCGGCCGCTAGCGACGAGCTCGAGGAGGTCTGGGCGGCTGGCGAGGACGTCGTCTATCGGATCAGCAACGGATCGCGCTACGGGTGGATGAGACGCCGGCTCCCGCGGCGCTTGCTGGGCAGCTCGATCGAGGTGTGGACGGATCGGAGCGCCGGCGGTTGCGACCTTCGGATCGTTGTCGATGGTGAGCTCGTCGGCGAAGCGAGAGTGCCGCAGCCTCCGAACCAAGCAGCCTCGGACCCAGCAGCCTACCTATTCGACCTCGATGTGGCGGCGCAGGGGGCGCCGGCGGCAGTGCTCGAGATCTACTTCGTCGAGCCCGGCGGCCTGCCGCGGATCGAACTGGGCGCCGCCATGCGGCCGCAACGCCGGGCGACGATGGCGATCAACGGTCAGGCGGTGCTCGAGGCGCCGCTGGTGGTGGCGGTGCTCGATCGCGCCAGCGGCCGGTTGCTGTTCGAGAGAGGCGCCGCAGCGGACGAGGCCGGCGGCGGTTCAGCTCTGCGTGCGGCCCTGGACGCGGCCCGTCCGGGCGACGAGCTCATTGTCGCCATCGCCGAGGAGCTCGACTACATGCTGATCGAGCGCCTGCGCCTGCTGCTCACCCGCGCCGGAGCACCGCAGAGTGACTCGACGCTGAACGAGCTCGGCACCACCTTTGTGTTCCGCGGCACGGTGGGCTCGGCGGCCGGCAGCGCGACGGAAGCCGTAGGCGGGGAATCTGTGCAACTCACCAGCGATGAAGGGGGCGCCGATTGCCGCCTGGCGCCGATCGTTCGATTCGACATCGGAGTTCCCCGGTAACTTGGCAGCGAGTTCTTCGGCGTCCTGATTACAAGCGGCCTGCACACTTTTTTGTGCATTGTGTCAGGACCCCTGCAAACACGCCGCGCGCTGACCGCAGGCTGGAGTTTTGCACAAGCTTTTGCACACGTTCAGTGAAGTCAGGTTTCACCGAACAACGCCTTCGCCGATCATCCGGACGACCGATCGGTTGGCGGCAGGAACCGTATAGTCCGCGAGCTCGTCGAGAGCGATCCATCGGACCTCACGATGGATGACGGCGCGCGGCTCCTCGTCGATGTCGGCGAGGAAGAACCGAATTCTCACGCTCTTCTCCGGATAGTGGTGCTCGACATCGGCAATCTGCCGCCCGATCGCGGAGCCGACCGCGAGCTCCTCGGCGAGCTCACGCCGCAAGGCCACCTGCGGCGACTCTCCCGGGTCGATCTTGCCGCCGGGAAACTCCCAGGTGAACGGCAAGTGGGGACCATCATGGCGCTGGCACAGCAGCACGGTCTCGTCCCGATAGATGACGGCGGCCACCACATCGATGAGGCGCGCTGCGCAGTTCACGTTTCGTCATCTGAGCGGCTCGCGTCGAGCCGCTGCTGGTTCCCCTCGATGCGGTCGAAGGCCTGCTCGAGCTTGTCGGCGTTGGCACGCGCCCCGCCCAAATAGAGTTCTTCCTCCCGTTTCCCCTGCGTGCCGTCGTTGACCAGCTCGAGGTTCTCCTGCACGATGCGCAGCCAGCCCCGGCCGTCGGACACCGCGGAGTGGATCAAGCGCGAGGCCGCAGCGCCTCTTTCGAGCTCGTCGCGCTGTTGTTCCAGGGCGCGGATAAGCTGCAGTCGAAAGTGCAGGGCGGCGAAAGCGGCGAACACCAAGAGGGCGGTGCCGATGGTTCCCCACGGTAGCGGGATGAATTCGCTCAACCGCATCGACGCCGCCTCGCCGAGCCCGAGCGAAGCGATCAGCAGGCCACCGAAGGCGCCGGCCAGCAGCCAGCCGTAGTCTCGTAGTGCGCTCACGTCTCCTCCTGGCTTCGAGCGGGTGTCTTCAGCCTCCCGCCACCGCCTGCCGGCGCCGGCAGGGTCCATTATAGTTGCAGGTCAGAAGCCGGTAGGTCTGGCGACGACAAAGGACTTCGGATGCCGAGCAAGTACCTGGATGAAGGCCGTCAAGCGCGACGTGCCTGCCATGAATACAAATTCGACGACCACCTCGACGGCCGCTCGGTGCTGGTTTCCGGAGGGGGCGGAGGCCTGGGCGCCGCGGTGTGCGACCGGCTCATGCGGGCCGGAGCCGACATCATCTTGGGCTACGCCCGCAACGGCGACCGCGCGGCCGCGATCAAGAGCGCCTTGGAAGGTCAACATGGTAGTGAGGTCCGCCTCCTTGAGGCCGATATTACCTCCGACGCGGGCCGCGCCCTGGTTCTCGAGGAGATCGATGATCGGGCGTTGTACGGCGCCGTCGTCTGTGTCGGCGATCCGGCGCGCGTCGCGCCCGATGATCTCGCGATGGAGCCGTTGCAGGACGCCTTGCGCCTCAACTACACGGGTCCGATCCTCCTCGCCCGCGGCTGCGCCGAGCTACTTGCCGCGCACGAGCAACCCGGTGCGATCGTCTTGCTGTCATCGATGCAGGGGGTGGCGGTGTTCGCCGGCAGCCTGGCGTACTCCGGACCGAAGTCGGCCCTCGTACACGTCGCCCGTATCCTGGCCCATGAGTACGGCGGCGGCCGAAATATTCGCATCAACGTGGTCGCCCCGGGGGTGACCGAGTCGGGCATGGCGCTGGCCTCGATCGCCTCCGGCAAGTATGACCCGTTCGTCGAGAGCGGCGTTATCCCCCGTTTCGGATACCCGGAGGACATCGCCCGGGCGGTCTGGTTCTTCATGACTCCGGACAACTACGTGACCGGCCAGACGCTGGTCGTCGACGGTGGCCTGACGTTGCGCCGCGGGACGGTGTGAGGGACATGGCCGACGGGATCATCGTTGAGCTGCTGCTGTTCGCCCGCCTCCGCGAACTGTGTGGCAACCAGGGTCGCGTGTCGGTGGAGGTGCCCGACGGCGCCAGCCCCGAGGCGTGCTTCGAGTCGCTGTGCGCCCGCTTCCCGGGCGTCGAAACAATGCGCACGACGCTCGCGGTGGCTGTCAACGAGGAGTACTCGGCCTGGGACCGCACCCTCTCCCAGGGCGACATCCTCAGCTTTATCCCGCCGGTCAGCGGGGGGTAGCTATGAGCGTCCGCCGATTTGCGGTTGTCGAGGAACCGATCAGCGCTGCGGCCCTGGTGCCGCTGGTCGCCGGCCCGTCCCTTGGCGCAATCTGTACGTTCGAGGGCACGGTGCGCGATCATAGCGGCGCGCAAGCCACGACCCACCTCGAGTACGAAGCCGCCGCCGGGATGGCGGAGGCGATCTTCGCCGACATCGCCGCCGCCGCCGGCAAGGGCGCCGAGATTTCCAATATCGCCATTCATCATCGCGTCGGCCGCCTCGAGATCGGCGACGTGTCGGTGGCGATTGCGGTGGCGTCGGAGCACCGGGCAGCCGCCTTCGAAGCCTGCCGGTTCGCCATCGACCAGCTCAAAGTAAGCGCCCCGATCTGGAAGAAGGAGTTCAGCCCTGATGGCTCTCACTGGGTCGAGGGGCCCACGGCGCAGGGCGTCCACGGTGGCGGTAGCGACGACGGGTCGAGCCCCGGTTTGACTCCGCCGCTCGATCCGGATGGTAGAATCCGGCCATGAGTGCCAAGCCTTTCCGTCGCAAAGACCTCAAGCACGACGAGTTCATCGACGCGACCGGTAGGGCGACGCGGTGGCTGCTGGCCCATCGTCGCCGCATCGGTTGGGCGTTGCTCGCCGTCGTGCTCGTCGTTTCGGTCGTTTTCAGCGTGCGCCTCGTCCATCAGCGACAGGAAGATAGCGCCGCCGCGTTGCTGGCCTTGGCGATGGAGATCTATCGAGCGCCGGTGATACCACCGGCGCCGGAGGTCACGGTCGCCCCTATTGCCAATGAGGGCGAGACCGCGACGACGGATGAGCCTTCCGCTCCAACGGGCGCGGCTGCCCCGGAGGTTGCCGGCGCAACTACAGAAGAGAGGACGACAGGCTCCCCCGAAGGCTCGGAGGAAGAAGCTCCGAGCGTCGCCACCGAAGGCTCGCTGGAGGACCCCGCACCGATCTCCGAGCCGCTGTTCACCGGCCTGCAGTTCGCATCCGCGGAAGAAAAATACCGGGCGGCGCTCGAGCGCTTCGAGCCGATCGTCGATCGCTACCCCAGTAGGCCCTCCGGCCGCGTCGCGGCGTTCTACATCGGCGATTGCCACTCGCAGCTCGGCGACACCGATGCGGCGATCGCAGCGTTCACCCAGGCCGCAGAAGCCGGCGGATCGTTGGTTTCGTCGATGGCTTTGTATCGTCTGGGGCAACTCGCACGCGACCTCGGTAACGCCGAGGGCGCGGTGGCTTACTTCGATCGCCTGCTCGAAACCCCCGGCAGCCTGTTTCCACGCGGCGAAGCGCTGATGGCGAAAGCGGGTGCCTACGAGGAGGGTGGGGACCAGCGCGCCGCCCTGGCCGCTTACCAGCAGGTTCTCGACGACTTCGGTGATTCCTATGTGGCGGTCGAGGCCCGCAGACACGTCGAAGAGCTTTCTGCACGGCTAGGGCTGGATCCCAACGTCGAAGGCGACTGATGCCGTCGGGTTCGCCCCGGCGGTCGTTCGATCGACTGGTCGTCGTCGTGCTCGACAGCGTCGGGTGTGGCGAGGCGCCTGATGCCGCTGATTTCGGCGACGCCGGTGCCAACACCCTGGCCCGGGTGATCAACGACGCCGGCCCCCGCCTCGAAAACCTCGCCCGCCTCGGCCTCGATCGGATTCAAGGTGTCCCGCCGCTGAGCCAAGACCAGGGGGGCCTGGAGACGCCGCTGGCGGCGTGGGGTCGAATGACCGAAACTGCGGGCGCCAAAGACACCTTGAGCGGTCACTGGGAGCTGATGTGCGTTGTCTCCTCCCAGGCCTTTCCGGTGTACCCCAAGGGCTTTCCGGAAGACGTCATCGCGCGGTTCGAGAAGGCGATCGGCCGCCCGACTCTGGGAAATTATCCGGCGTCGGGGACCGAGATCATCCGCGAGCTCGGCGAGGAGCATGTGCGCAGCGGCGCGCCCATCGTCTACACCTCGGGCGACAGCGTCTTTCAGATCGCCGCGCACGAGGCCGTTATCCCGGTGTCGGCACTCTACGAGATGTGCTCGATAGCCCGTGAGATGCTCGCCGATCCCGATCTCGTCGCCCGAGTCATCGCCCGCCCGTTTGGCGGCGACGACGCCGACAGCTTCGCCCGTACGCCGCGCCGGCGCGACTTTGCGCTGCCCCCGCCGGGGTCGACCGCGCTCGATCTCCTGACCGCCGCCGGCTACCGGACGCACGCGATCGGCAAGATCCACGACATCTTCGCGGGCCGGGGCATCAGCGGCTACGCCAAGACCGAGGACAATGCCGACGGGGTCGCCAAGACCATTCAGGCGCTCGACGAAGACGCCGGCGAGCTGATCTTTACCAACCTCGTCGATTTCGACTCCGTCTACGGGCACCGCCGTGACATCGAAGGCTACGCGGCGGCGTTGGCCGCGTTCGACGAGCTACTACCCGACCTGATGTCGGCGTTGGGGCCGCGCGACTGCCTGATGATGACTGCCGATCACGGCAACGATCCCGGCTTTCGAGGCACCGACCACACCCGCGAGCGTGTTCCGTTGCTCGTCTTCTCCCAGCGCACAGAGCCCCTTGACCTGGGGACGAGAGCGAGCTTCGCGGACCTCGGGCAGACGGTATTGGACAATTTCGGACTGCGAGCCGAGGGGCCGGGAACGTCGTTTCTGGCGCAGATCGGCGACTGATGGCTATTCGCGAGGCAAGCGCTCAATCGTTATGGTCGCGGTGCCTTTGTTGTCATCGTAGTAGTACCAAGCCCCGGCCCATGGGCACCAGTAGCAGATCCGGTCGTTGACGAACACGAAGAGGCGCGTGTCGTTTGGCAGCACACCGGTTTCGTACTCGTAACCGATAACGAACGTTTCACCATTCTCGGACCCCATGGTGCCGAGCAGGGCGAAGGCGGGTCGCCGCCAATCGCGATAGCCGAACAAGAACCGCGTGGGCTCGCTGCGATCGGAATCGAGCCCCAACGGGGTAGCCTTCATGCGGCCGTCGGCCCAGCCGCTCGCCTGCACCGAGATCGAATACCGTTCGCCACGCTCCAGGACCGGGCCGATAGCGAGGGCCGGATTGTTGGTGGCGAACGGAAAAGCGTCCACAGGTTCTATCGGCCTATACTCGATCGTGATGGGGCTGACGACGAAATCGCCTGGAAACATGACGCCTGACGCGACCCAGCTATATATCCAGAAGCCGATCAACGCGATCACAACGGCGACGACCAGACGGGCCCCAACGGTCTTTTCGTGGTCCTTGACCCCGCGCCAACCGTCGGCCGCGTCGAGCGCGACGAAGGCGCCATCGGTGGGGCTCCATCCCTTTCGCGCAAATAGTTTCGCGCGAGTTTTCTTGTTTCACGCCGCGCGCCGAAGTTCGCGAATCTGACCGACGAGGCTATGTCGC